>ERZ808046.976-NODE-976-length-16009-cov-7.971378_pt1 | contig 16009 bp, 16 predicted proteins | sample MGYA00380196_ERZ808046 | MGnify/ENA primary metagenome ERZ808046 (study PRJEB31490, sample SAMN06133421) | mouse gut metagenome | isolation source: Z6_2 | host: mice | place: China: Chengdu | collected 2015-05 ...
CCATCCGTGACGCACACGCCGCTGAAATCCTTCAGGAATTCCCGGGGATGGCTGGCATTGCGTGTCCGCTGGTATTCATACAGGACGATCTGGCTGTCCGTATACATCCGCCCGGTGCGGTACACCCACATATAGCTTCTGCTCCCTGCAGGGCGGCCATCCTTGTTTACCAGTACCGGTGTTTCATCCGCCTGCAGTACATGGTACCCATACATCTTTTCATGCAGGTAATCGTAGAGGACTGCAAGGTAACGGTCTGCACACTGGATCGTCCAGTTCGCCATGTTCTGTCTGGAAATACGGAGACCATAACGTTCAAACTCCTGCTCCTGGCGGTAAAGAGGCACTCCATTGACGTATTTGGCGTTCATCACGGCCGCTTCCAGGGAAGGGGACACAAGACTGCCTTTCAACAGGGCTTCCGGATGCGGCGCCCTGACAATTTCTTCCGTCTTTTTCCCAACATATACCTTTACATGGTGTTCTTCCACTTCCACTTTTGCCGGGGTAAAACCGTACCGCCGGTATACTTCATCGGGAAGCTGTTTATAGCCTTCCTTGCCGAACCGGGCTTCCAGGTCTTCCTCTGTCATGGAATGTTCGATTACAACAACCGGCAGGCCCTCCAAGTCTTCTTCACGTTTTCCCTGCTTCTTTTTTGGTTTCCTGCGGGGAAGGGCGTCTTCCTCTTCACCAGCCCCTTCTGCGGCAACGGCCTCTGACTCGTTAAAGAATACAATCTTCCCGTCCACTTCCATAAAAGAAATCTGCGCACTGGTTTCATGCTGTTCTGATGACCTGCCGAAACGATGCCTTTTTAAATCAGCCACCTGCTCCAGCACCAGCTGAAGCGTGCGGTCGATATTTTCCAGCTGCTCCTGCTGTGACAGGAACAGCTGAATAATCGTTTCTTTGTCAAGACTGTTCAATTTTTCTTTTGTATATTTTGAACCCATGCCGCTGCTCCCTGATCTTTAGATGCTTCCATTATATCAGAAATCAGGGATTTTTGCGAACCTCCCGGTATACGGTGTCCGTCATAATGCCTATGCCCCTGAAGACGGGCTGGGCATTTACGCACGGTTTTATTTACATCATTTAAAATAAACCCGGCTTGTCCGGTATCCAGCAGAACTGCGTCGGATACGGCTTCTGGCACCGGCTGTACGCAGCCATACGGGACGTTTTTTATGGCGGCAGGACCGTGGAAAAATTTCTCTGTTTTGCACAAAGGTCATCCCATATATTCCGGCGGTTCCACCGGCCTGACAGACTTCTTCGGGGTGATCGTCAGCCCTTCCATCAGCCAGCGGAATTGCTGCTGTGTCAGCAGGCGCACCTCTTCGGGACTGCGCGGCCACTGGAACCTGCTTTCTGACAGCCGTTTATACAGCAGGAGCCAGCCGTCGCCTTCCCATACAAGTCCTTTAATGCGGTCTGTCCGCCTCCCGCAGAAAAGATACAAAGTATCCGGAACATAAGGTCTGTTTCCGGTCTGCGATTCAATGACTGCCGCCAGACGGTCCATGCCGGAGCGCAGATCGGTATACCCTGTGACGATATAGACTGCCTTAAAGCAGGTGGCATCATTGAGCATCCCGTATCACCTCCAGGACTTTAGAGAGCAGCTGCATGGATGTATTTTCCGTGATATGGATGGCGCATCCTTTTATGGAAATATCCAGTCCGGGATCAGAGCTGTTACAGACAGTTTCCCTTTGCTTCAGAAGTGCCGGTTCTACCGGAACAATCTGTCCGGCAGACATTTCATGGGGAATGCTTTCAAGGCAGGCTTCCCTTACACGGCGGAGCCGGTAATAATAATTCGCTTTTGTAATGCCGTGGCAGGCGCACCAGCTGACAACGCTCATACCATCCGGACGGCTCTGGCAGTCTTTAATCTGCGCAGCCCATTCCTGGAGACGGCACTGCTCGGTCACCATGGTTGTTTCTGAACTCATAGGCTTACCTCCGTATGCAGGTATGAAAAGTTGAGCCTTAACTTTTCATACCTGTGATAAAATATAGCCTATTGTCTCATATATAATCGCACCAGTCGAGGTACGGATTATCTACCGTTTACTTTTAACCACAAAACACCCCCGGAATTTTATGAAATTGGACTAATTGTAATATCCCCTCCACTCAACAAAATCTGCTTGGACATCAAAGCAGTCCAAGCAGATTTCATCATAACTTATTCCATCTTTTAACCAAGGATAATATGAGATTATCCAACTTAGAGAAGGGAGAATTGCGTATGTTTGAAAATATCAGTATGCTTTATCTAGCGCATTATGCCCCCGATGAAGAGGGAAAATATCATGAATTTGACAACTTGCATAAGGTATATGCAGATTATCATCGAAAAATATACGATATTCTATCTAAAAACTGTCGCAACGTAAAAACGTCCAATGATCCACAAATTATGTTTAATATTCCAGATGGTATTAATTATATTTTTTCATTATATAATCGAATGCCTTTTCGAAATTCAGAAATTTTTATTTCATCTGTGGCCGAATATCATAAGATTTCATACTTAGGAGCGCGTCCAAATATAAGAGCATTAGCAGAAGACAAACATTTGTCAAAAATGATGGCAGTATATGCAAATGTACCCACTCCAAAGTGGGAGATATATTCTATTGATAGCAAAATTGAAGAGCCCTCCTTTAAAGGACCATATTTCATAAAACCACGCTTCGGTGCAGCATCAAAATATATTGATGAAAATTCAATTTGCGATACATGGAGTGATGCCAAATCACGTATTGAATATCTTTATGCTCAACAGCAAGATGTGATTATTGAACAGTTTATAGATGGTATTTATTATACTTCTCCGGTATTAAACAATTTTAATGATTACCTTTTCTTACCATGTGTTCAAGAAATTTCTGAATTAAAAGGTAATATTGTCACCTATCGCCAAAAGCGAAAAGTTGATGGCGGTTTGTACAGAGAAGTTGTATTTGATTCATCAATAAACACCAAAATACAATCTCATTCTAAGAAAATGTTCAAATTAGTACAACCATTGGATTATACACGATTTGATTACATCGTAAGCAAAAAGGACAGCATTCCATATTTTATAGAGTTTAACGTATGTTGCAATTTAGGAGAGCATTCAACTCTTAGTCAAGCGGCAAAATCTCTTGGATATACATATGAAGAAACTATTCTCAACATTCTGGCTTCCAGTTTGTACAGGAACGGTTTACTCACAGATAAATCACATCATTTTTAATGGATCAACGTACCAATATGCTAACCCGGCCGGGGCAAATAAATTATTCCATTCATCAGAGGGATATTCTATTTGCCTATTTTCTAAAATTAAAAGTTGATATTTTTTCATGGTAACTTCATTTACAAATTTGTCTATATATAACTTATTATTTCTATAAAAGGAATGAAAAGCATTTACCCCTTTTGTGTATTCTATTAACAATCTATTAGTAAAGTATTTGTTACTGATACTAGAAACAGGATGGGCCAATACTTCGTCTTGTATCGAGTCCAAGTTTTGTAAAGATAAATCCAATTCATCTCGCACACTTAAAAGACAAGCTTTATTAATAGCTGTAATTAAGCGAGGCATCCTATTATATGCCAATTTTTCAGCAAGTGATAAATATTTTGTAGCATTTTTTATATCCCCTAACATTAAATAGCAAACTCCTAAATCATTGTAAACTATATGCAGATGATTAGGACCAAATTGCTGCAATCCTATTTCTGCTTCTTTTAAATACTGTAATCCTTCAGAAGCTTTCTTTATCACACAGAGAGAATTTCCCCAATTACACTTGCTACTAAATATACCATAAGCATCTTTAAATAAAGCAAAATTATCTATGGCATCTTGATAAAATCTTTCTTTTTCAGGAAAGGATACCGCAGAAGCTAAATTTCTCAAAAAATAGCCCCAGTTTTCGGTTCCATTTAATTGCTGTATTCTATTATAATACTCCTCTAGAGCTTTCTCTTTCTGATTTGTATGAATGCAATTAGCTGTAAAATATGCTAAAAGAGTGTTTAGCGTTTTCGGTTTATCTATAGTAGCTATATTATATAAAAGCATATTATCGGCTTCAGAAAATCTTCTTACTCTGTTAAGAAGGACACTTTTTAAAGTCTGATATCGGTAATTACTACGTTTACCTTTTAGAGATTCAATCCATTTTAAAGCTTCACTATAGCGTCTTTCTCGTGTGTAATACAAGACACTTAACTCTATTTCTGCATTATTTTTCTTTGACAAATGCGCATTAGCTATAATATCTTCCGATATTTGTTCACCTTTTTTTAACTTGCATTCCAAAAGTGCTATAGCATATCTTTTAATATTGTGATCCGAGAATTCTATTGATAATCTGTACAAAAGTTCTAAAATTTCCTGAGAATTATTCATTCCTGGTCTTCGGTAATAATCATAAACAATATTTTTATAATAAAGAATGTCTGAGTAACTATTAATACATTTTTCTATTTCTGGATGATATAGCGATGCTATAAAATAGATTTCAGTATCACTAGTGCGTCTTTTGGAAATACACCCATGCTTTTCCAAATCATTTAATGCGTTATTTAGTTCTTTATCAACATCTGGGCAATATACGTTACTCATATTTATCAGTGATTTTAAAACACCTTTGTTCAAGCCAAAATAACAAATATGTAATGATGAAATAATCGCCTTATCTATCTCATTAAAGTAAAACATATTATTTTCCGACATAGACACATTTAATATACATTCTACAATCAAATGTATGTTTTTATGCGTTTGTGATAGGATATCTTTAATTTCATTATCTGAAAAGGTAATTCCCAAATGATTTGCAAGTTCACATATTAATTTCTCCTCAGGTTGTCCAAAAAACTCCATGTTCCACCTTACATTTGAATAAAGAGCCAAACTGTTTTTTAGTTTAATATAATTAGGGGTCACGGTATCAGTTATTCCTAATACAATCTTCACACCCTCTATCTGTGCTAAATTAGCAATCAAATTGTAGGATTCTTCGCTCATGTTTTGGGCTTCATCAAGTGTAATAAGAATTTTCTGCGAATTCACATATCTTTTTATATAAGGTAATATAACTTCTTCAATCGCTGAAGTATAATTACCGGCATATATAGCCGGTAGTTCTTTGCCTTCAATGAGCTGAGCAAGTCCAGGACCAGCATAAGGAATGCCTTGCAAAATAGCAGACAATAAAGAAGTTGATTTTTCACCAAATTCTTTTTCTGCCAATTTTTTGAAAGTATTCCTATCTTCAGAGTGTATAATATCTGAAATGAGTAAATTAGCAATATTGGAGCCATTAATTGTGTTTAATGTAAACACACGATATTGAACTAGTCTGCATCCTAGTTCATACATAAATGAACTTAATCCAAAAGCTTTACCAGCCAATATATAGGTTATGTCATAATTATTAATAGACAATATAATTCTTTCAAAATCTTTTGTTCTGTTAATGTATTCCATTATTTTTAACTCCAATATATAATAAAAAGAAAGAGGTAGGTGTCATATGAAAAAAGATTATTTCCCAGAATTAATATCAGAACTTTGTCATGAATATGGTATAGGGCTTAATATACTCCATGATGGGCGTATTCGGATCCTTTCCTTAAACGGAGAGGAGCGAATCATTTGGAGCAAAAAATTTGAAATTAATTCTGTAATTTCCGCAAGAATTGCAGATAACAAATCTTCCACATATGAAGTTTTAAAACAAAATAATATTCCATGTGTTAGCCATAAAAGGTACATATGTCATTATGAAAATAGCAGTTGTTACTTGGACAAAGATTCTCTCCAAAATATTTATTATGATTTAGAGAAATACCATGAAGTGGTATTAAAACCAGAAAATGGATATGAAGGAACCGATGTCTATCGTTGCTCTTGTATTGAAGATATCTCTCTAATATTTAAGAAATTTCAAAAACCATATAGTTATATTTGCTCATCTCCATACTACTCTGTAAAAGCAGAATATCGTACTATATGTTTAAATGGGAAAGCCCTGCTATCATACCAAAAAAGTTTGCCATTTGTTACCGGAAATGGAAAAGATACTATTCAGCAATTAGCTAAGCAAAAATACGGTGATAACTTTTCTTTATTTAATAGTGAAGATACTCAAATTCCTACATGTGGCAAAAATGTTATTATTGGTTGGAAATTTAACCTTTCACAAGGTGCAAAAAGTAATCCAATCAATAATCCAACTGTTCTAGAAACAGTCCAAGAACTTTCTTTAAAAGCGGCTTGTGCTATACATATAAATTTTTCATCTGTTGATATTATTGAAACTTTTTCGGGAGAATTTCTCGTCATGGAAATAAATTCAGGGGTTGTGTTAAATCAATTTATAGACGATAATCCTAAAAATTATGATATAACCAAAAATATCTACAGAAAAGCAGTGCTGTCTATGTTTGCCAAAACAACGGATAATTTTATACTATCCTGAACTGTGTAAAGGTTAGATAATCTCATATTATCCTTGGTTAATAACACAATTATAATTCATTTAATGTCTTCTGACAATATTCTTTGGCACAGAATTGGCACACTTCTGCGATTGAAGCGAAAATTTACCCATGCTACAATTAGTATTGCTTATAGTTTCTTTTATTTCCAGCGTCCTATGCGGCGCTTTTTTTGTACCTTATAAACCAAATAACTGACCGCTGACTATACGCACAGATGTACTTACATTATGCGTATCGCACTTAAAGCGTATTCTGTGCGTACGGTTATGCGTAGAGAATCTTCTTATATAAAGAAAGGGAGAGAGCCATGAAAACAAGAGATCAAATATACAAGGGCGAGGGTGAAAAACTTCTCAGGATCATCACGACCTATCATGCTTTGAAATATGAGCAGGTATTGCAGATTTTCACCCGCAATCAGGATTCCATCAAAACCCTGATTACCAGTCTGGTAAAACAAGGCAGACTCTATCACGACAAAGAAAGTGGTTTGCTCTGCGACTGCCAGGAGTCTTCGGTTTCTCCGGATTACGGCACAATCACTGCTTTCTGGGTTTTACTGGATTTTAAAAAGGCGCTGCTGTTTCATACCAGTGGAGAATTTCCTGTAAAGTTACATTTTTTCTCACAGGATGAAGCTTACGAAATCATTTATGTTGAAGCCGGGCAGGAAACGCTCATGAATCATATTTTTGAAAGTCTTCCGCCGGATGCCAACCGGCTAATCATCCTGTCATCCATCCAACAATCAAACCAGATACACATTGATGGAGTGATCGCCTATTGTATCGTTGACTCTGATGGAAAAGTCAGTTATTACAAAAAACAGAATCAGTGAGGTGCCATGAACACAAACGCAAACATGATTTTTCAAAGGCTGCAGAACGTCGAAGATGAAATCAACAAATTGAGTAACATCCTATTTGCACTGAAAACTACGGATCTTCAAAGCTATGGTGCAAATTATGAAGAATTAAGTACCAATGCAGCACTACGGGCAGAACGGATTGCCTGTCAGTTGAGGAATCTGGTCTTTATTACGGACCACTCTGGTAAATCCGCATACATGAAACTGGCGGCGGATGCACATGGAATCCATGTAATGCAGAAAAGCGGAATTTTATCTATCACACTTCCCGGCCTGCTTCCCAAACGAAAGGTTCGGACAAACACCGCTTTTTTGCATGAACCCTTAAACTATGCGCTTCAGGAATATTTGAAGAATCACAATCTTACGCTTTACAAAGATTGTGTCGTCTGTTTCAGCCAGATCTATGATGAAGAGCTGTCGCTTCGGAGAATCCGGGACTATGATAATCTGGAATTCAAGCAGCTTCTGGACACCATAGCGGCTTATGTCCTATTGGATGATACGGGGCTGTTCTGCGACTCCTATCATACAACCGAACTGGGGAAGCGTGACTGCACCATCATTTACATTATGGAAAAAGCTGCTTTCCCGGAATGGGTAAAAAGCCGTAAAAATCGAATCAAAAGCATATCGGAAATTTCCTGATTTTTTTCTCTGGATTTCCGACATCGGTAAAAAACCTGCAAGGAGTGTATTTTCCTTGCTTTTTTCACGCCCGAATGCAGCTCAACTTACCCAAGTATAGGCTGATATGGGTAAAAAACAGAACTGAGGTGAGGCTCTATTGCTAAAGCCAGACACACAAAAATTTAAACTGCTGGAGATGATTGGGATTTGCGGGGAATTTCCATCGGATCAGTTAATCAGGCTGTCTTCCAGTCCTTCTTATGCCGAGAAAATGATTACAGAACTCAAAGCTGAAAAACTGATCCGTACTCACTACAAAGATAAACTACGCGGCTATCGGTTAACCAAGCAAGCGAAAGAACTGCTGCTCTCCTACTCTCCCGCCCGCTTCGACTATTATCTGACCGGAAACACTGAAACCAATCTTATCCGTAGTGAAGTTACCAGAAGGATCCGGCTGCATCAAAAAGCAGAAACGTATCTGACGTTACTTCATGCCGGTATTCCCATTTTCCCGGATGAGAAGCCCCAGATATTTTCAGAAAACCGCGAAGCCGGATGCCTTTCTTTGCGAAGCCTTCCTCTTTTTTATTCTTCCAGAGAGATCAAAGAACTTGGGGAGATTACCACAAAGATTAAAAATTCGCGAAACATGGGAATCCTGATGGCGCCGCATTGTGTTTATGCCGTCTACAACACCGGAAGCAGCATCTTGAAATGGGAATATAAAACGGAAGTCCGGTTGAACGCATTTCTGCAGCATTACCTGCAGGGCTATCCTTACTCCGGACATCCAAAAATCCGGGCCATTATGCTTGGAACCGATATGAATACCGCCTTCCGGCTGTTAACCAGCACCGGCGGTTATAAAAGAAGTCTTTTTATGCTGGATACCTCTTTTGAACAGTTTCACTTTGTTCCGAATACTACACAGGGAGAGGCACTATTGCAGCTTTTGGTCAATCCAAAAATGATGGCAAAACTAAACCGGCTCCTGCTGTCCGATCAGGAAACCCGCCGAGGCGATCTGCCAATCGAACATGATGCCGTCAGCCCAGACGGAGCTCCAACGATTCTTGCCTATGATTTTGACATGCAGCGAATCAACCGGTTCAATACCGGCTTGAATGTCTATGGTAAATCCGGGAATCTTATCTGCTTTGATTTTCAGATTCCTGTATTAAAACGATATCTGACTGCAGACATTCATTATTCCAGTATTGACCTTTCCAAATTCAGAAAGGGGTTTTTACATGAACCGTAAATGGTGGCAGTTCATCTATCTGCTTCCCATCTGCCTCTGCACATTGTATGCCGGAGGCTATGTAGCACAATTTATTCAAAACTATGCCACATGGACTTCTGCCGGTAATTTTGCCGGCAATGGTTCTTATCCGCAGGCTCCCTCTTTCCATCCGGCTGCCTGCATTAGCGGATTAACTACCTTTCCATATAATCTGTATGGAATATCAATCTGCTTTCTTGCTTTCGGTCTTCTTACCTTCCTTATCATGCGGATGGGTTATGACCGTAATGGCGAGATTTTTGACAAAGAACGTAACCTGAACTACTCAAACAAAGGAACCTATGGAACATCCGGATTCATGACAACGGAAGAAATGCTGAAAGTGCTGGAACTGACAGACCATCCGAAGAAAAGTATGGGAACCATTCTTGGAAAGCTGAATGGAAAAGCCGTATGTCTGCCGTTTAAAACACGTATGAACCGGAACATTGCTGTCTACGGCGCCAGCGGATCCATGAAATCAAGGGCCTTTGCCAGAAATATGATCTTTCAGTGCGTTGTCCGAGGGGAAAGCCTGATTATCACCGATCCAAAATCCGAACTATATGAGAGCATGTCCGTTTATCTGGTGAAGGAAGGATACACCGTTAAGATGTTTAACCTTGTCAATCCTGAAAACTCCGACAGTTGGAACTGCCTCATGGAGATTGGGGGACAGGAGACGATGGCACAGGTATTATCTGACGTTATCATACAAAATACCGGCTCCAGCAAGGGAGACCACTTCTGGGATAATGCAGAACTAAACCTGTTAAAAGCGCTTGTCCTCTACGTCGAGCAGGGATTCCCATCGGAATCCAAAAATATCGGACAAGTATACAAATTGCTGACCATGAGTTCGGAAAAAGAATTAAACAGCTTGTTCGATCTGCTTCCTGCGTCGCATCCGGCAAAGATGCCCTATCTCATCTATAAGCAGTCCAGCGAAACCGTGCGCTCCGGCGTAATCATGGGACTTGGTTCCAGGCTGCAAGTGTTTCAGAATAAACTGATCCGGCAGATTACCGCTTTTGATGAGATCGATCTGACACTACCGGGCAAACAGAAATGTGCCTATTTTTGCATTACCTCAGATCAGGACAGCACGTTTGACTTCCTGTCATCCCTGTTTATGACGTTTACCTTCATCAAACTGGTACGCTATGCAGATAAATACGGTGTTGATGGGAAACTTCCTGTCCCGGTCCATATACTGGCGGATGAGCTTGCCAATACAGGCGCTATCTTGTCGCTCAATAAGAAAATAAGTACCATACGCAGCCGAAACCTGAGTATTTCGTGCATTTTTCAGAACCTGCCCCAGATGCAGAACCGGTATCCCTTAAATCAATGGCAGGAAATCATCGGGAACTGTGACACCCAGTTATTCTTAGGGTGTACAGATGAAGTTACGGCTGAATTTATTTCCTCCAGAAGCGGAGACGTGACCGTAGGTGTCAGCTCTGAAGCAAAGCAGCTCAATACCTGGCGTGTATCTGATTATACGCCCGAATACCGCCAGACCAGATCTATTGGCAAGCGGAAGCTGCTGACTCCTGATGAGATTCTCCGGCTTCCACTCGACACTGCACTGATCATCCTGAGAGGACAGAAAGTTCTGAAGGTGGAAAAATACGATTATACCTTACATCCGGATGCGAAAAAGCTGGTACCACAAAAAGCTTCTGAGCATATTCCACAGTGGCGGCAACATGAGGACTGGGACGAATTTGACCGCATGCCTAATATCCTTGCAAAACCGCGCAGAAAGCGAACCACTACAACTAATTCCGCAAGAAATCCCAAAGAACCTGTTCTTGCGGTCAATGAACCTATTTATCAGGAACCAGATTACGAAGATTTCCCCGATGATTTTGCGGACTCCGAAATGGTTCCATTGGATAAAAATTCTATCATGTCATAAGAAAGGAGCATATTTATGCCGAACGAACAGAACACATTTACAAATGCACCCATATTAACTCTTGATTCGGATACCGTACCGGAAACACCCCAATCAAAAGCCGACCTGATCTGGCATGAAATCCAGAATGCTTACCGGACCAGAAAAATTCTGACCGGAATGCTCGGTGGTATTGAGAAAACAGAAACCGGCAGTCTGATTGCCATCGTCTATTATAAGGACTTCCGGGTCGTCATTCCCATTTCGGAAATGATGATTCATCTAGCTCAGGATGCAGAACACGATTACGGAGAGCTTACCCTGCGGCAGAACAAAGTATTAAATAATATGCTTGGCTGTGAGATTGATTTTATCGTGAAAGGGCTTGATAACACCACCCGCAGCATTGTTGCCAGCCGCAAAGAAGCCATGCTGAAGAAACGCCAGATTTTCTATCTGGATAAGGACGCTTCCGGCACCACAAAGGTACACGAAGACCGCATTGTACAGGCCAGAGTGATTGCGGTGGCCGAAAAAGTAGTACGTGCTGAGATTTTCGGAGTGGAGACATCCATTCTTGCGCGTGACCTTTCTTTCGACTGGCTTGGCGACGCAAGGGAACGCTTTCATGTGGGCGAACACATTCTGGTCCGCATCCTTGATGTGCAGGCAGCAGATTCAGAAACAATTTCCGTCAAGGCAGATGTCAAAAGCGTGGAAGGCAATACCAGCAAAGAGAATATGAAAAAATGCAAGGTACAGGGCAAATATGCCGGTACGGTAGAAGACATCCATAAAGGAACGGTCTTCGTCCGACTCTCCATCGGTGTTAATGCGATTGCCCACTCCTGCTACGATAACCGGACTGTCGGAAAAAAAGATAACGTGTCCTTTGTCGTGACACATATAGATGAGGAACGTAATGTGGCGGTTGGTATCATCACCAGAATCATTAAGCAAAATATCTAACATAATTTCAGGGGGCGATTTTCGTCCCCTGCAGTATTTGTCACCTTATAAAATTTACGTTTTTCCAATTTACAATATACCATTTATCCTTATATTCCGGTGCTTCTGAGGAACATAAGGTGGAAAATCAGGTGGAGCTTTAGACCCAAATCTTATTGCCCCAAAAACACTCCGTGTTATACTAAGCGGGTATAATTGAATCAGAAAGATGGATGCATTTCGATCACGCCCTCTAGTTTTACGAAAGAGGGTGATGCCCATGAATACAATGGAAGTTTTAACTTTACTATTGGTGATTTTTGCGGCTTTGACCTACATAGATAACAGACATAATAAGAAATAGCATCCACATACCCTGGAAAAGTTTGATGGATGCTATGTCTTACATAGATAATTAAATTTTACTGAGGGCATCAGATTTTGCATCTGAATACCTTTCTGAGTTCATTATACACTGGGGGATAAGAGAAATCAAGTCCCCCATTATGAACTAATTTCTACTTCCTTCCGAAATTCACACTACTTACTATTCTGCTAAAGCACATATTTCGCTAAATTTATTTATAAGATCTTGCAATGCCTTTTCGCCATTATCATACTCTAATTCCACAGTGGCTAACCCAACTGTTTTACTTGATGTATCAAAAGATAACAATTCATCTAGTGACATTTCCCAATAAAATTCTGTTTCATTTACAAATTGTTCTATTAACTTTTTGTCTGTATTATTAACTCTTGCGTATATATATCCACAAGTTGCTAATATCGCCGCCAACGGATTTCTTCTAATAAAATCACTGTTAGCAATTCCTAAAAATCCAAATCTCTCACAATCAAGAACATTCCTTATATAATGTTCAATATCAACTGCATAACTTTGTGCCCGCATAACTGCATTTGCCATAAATTTCTCCTTATTGTCTAAATCCAACTTTATGCCAAATACTACTTTTGTACCGATACAATTTGTAATTGAAAAAGACACCCACGTCTGGATGCCTAGAATACGATACAAAGAAATCTTAATTCTTTTCTCGGACTCTATGCTATTGTAAAGGTTCATTTTCATATCTGGCTGTTACATCTATAAAAACAACAGCGCTATTGGAGTTTCTATTAATAGAATAACACTGATTATCAGCACTGTCAAGAGGAGAGTGCTAATTTGTACTTTTTATTTTTATTATAGTATATGCAAATAAATCAATTTCATAATTAATCTCATTGTATCTGTTTCCTCATCCAGCTTATCATCAAAATTTTTTTCAAATTTTTTACATATTTTCAAATGCATTTCATAAGCATCATCTGTCAATTGTCCACCTTCTGTGATAACTAATGTTAAATACTCAACAAAATCCTTAAAATTTTCGGCTATTCCTAAAATTATCTCCAATAATGCTCCAAGATCAACGCAAGTGTTAGGCACCGTCTCATCAAACAACAAATCCTTTTGCCACTGCTTATCATCTCCAGCAGGTGCATTATAGAATTGGTAATTCCCGCGATTATCAAAAGAATATCTCGCAAAGTCAAAATGAGCATCTACACGTTTAAACTCATTGACTAACGCTTCCACTTCAACTAATGCAATTTCTGCCGTACGTTTCATGCTCAATTTATGCAACTCAGCCTTTAATATATCCATATATTGATATATATCATGATTACTTTTCAATTCATCTCCAACATCAGTTATCAATCTAATAGCACAGATACTACTTTTTAACCATAATTCTATTCCATGCCAAGTATTGAATAAAATTGGGAATACAAGAGTATCTGCCATGTTTGTAGAATTCTTATTATATACAATCGAAAATAATACTATAATAGCATTTGATATATAAGCTTTACCCATTTCAAAATTATCACTTATTTTCTGGTATGGATTCTCTTTATTATTTGTTCCCATTGAATCATCAAAACGCCAGTTAAGAAAAGCATACTCTTTAGACTTATCATAATCTATATCCTTTTCACCATAAAATATTTTCATTAACCATCACTCCTTAAATTAAAATTTCCCTTATCTCCTCCCTAATTATACTTTTTCACATCTACTTTTACAATCATTCCCCTTCCTTATGTCCATTCTCCAATATCGGCGCATATACTGCCTTCACCTTCACTTCCCCCTCCCTGCTGTCATCCACCTGCACATAATAATCCCTCACATAATATGCACTGTAATCTCCCTGCAGGGAATACAACTCCAACGTCTGAAAATCCACAAGACACAGATCCCTCGGTTGTGCAGCTTCCTGTTCCGGGGCATACACCGCCATGACCTCCAGAACCTTGTCCAGACAGTCCTGGCATAAATGATCCTTTACTTTCTTTACATCAAACGTATCCTTTTCCCCATCATAAATCGTAACCTCTGAGATTCCCCGGTCAGAATTCGGATGGCAGGAATAGGAATGTCCACCTTCTCCCAGACTTCCCATCGTCATATTCGTGTGTCCCTGTGCTCCAAGAAGGTTACCGCTGTCATCGTAATTCCGTATCCGCATATTCAGTACATACCAGTCATTCACACAAATGACCCCCAAGTCCTCATAGTTTCGGAACATACTCATAAGACTCCGGTTATCTTTACCACACAAGTAACAGGATTCCGGATCTTTCAGCTTACTCTTTGCTGGTTCCGGAACCTTTTCTATCCAATGAACGGATTCTTTTGACGGACCATCTGCTTTCTGTTTTAAACTGTTCTGATACCAAAGTCCCCACCCGATGATTACACAACATACAAAAAACAGAAGCCAGAAGAAACTTACTCGGATCCGGTAATATTTCGGTCCTTCCAATTTTCTAAGTTCCCTATGGATCTGTAGTTTTCTCATAAACTGCTGGTATCCTGCTTTCAATTTTTCCATTTTCTTCTCCTTTTCCATCCTTATTTATGGTTGTATCTGTCATTATTTATGGTTGTTATGGGCACAAATAGTGTATGGTTCAGTCACTATTTATGAATTACCATAAAGTCAGTTTATATTAGGAGGCGCGTAAATGGAACAAGCACAGGAAAAAAGAATTGGACAAATTTTAAAAGACAGGAGAAACCAGTTCGGCTACACACAGGAATTTGCAGCAGAAAGAGCCGATATCTCCTACTCTTACTATACAAAGATTGAACGTGGCGAACAGCTTCCATCTCTGGAAGTATGTCTCCGGCTTGCCCAGGTATTCCATCTTTCACTGGATCAGTGGCTGCTTGGTACAGTCAGTCCACACTCCTCTCCTGAAATGACCGATCTTTTAAATTTTCTCGGCAAAGTAAGTCCCTCTTCCATCGAAGATATTCAACAGCTTCTTCAAAAAGTATCCCTTTTCACCAAATAGTCTTTCTGCAGGATATGTTTTCTATCCTGCTTTTTTTCTCTCATTTTCAAGGAATAGGCCTAATTGTTTTATTTTGCAATGTATATATTGCAATTATAGTCTTCATTTCCGATAGAATCAAGAAAATGCAATGTATACATTGCAGATTTTGGAGGAAAAGACTATGGATCAGCGACTCAAACAAGATTTTCAAATTGGCGAAACTATTCGGGCACTTCGGATGGAGAGGCACATGTCTCAGGAACAGGTAACTGCCAAATTACAACTTTACAATATCAATATCACCCGAAGTATCTATTCACAGATAGAATCCGGCACATACAATATCCGCATCTCTGTACTTGTGGGCTTATGCCAGATTTTCCATGTAGACTACAATGAATTTTTCAGAAATATCTCTTTACCCGATACGGATGCTGACTCTCCTAAATAGCCACTTGTTCTCTTTTATTTCTACCCGCTTTTGTACTCCGGCTTTGTGGCA
>ERZ808046.981-NODE-981-length-15863-cov-3.508108_pt1 | contig 15863 bp, 22 predicted proteins | sample MGYA00380196_ERZ808046 | MGnify/ENA primary metagenome ERZ808046 (study PRJEB31490, sample SAMN06133421) | mouse gut metagenome | isolation source: Z6_2 | host: mice | place: China: Chengdu | collected 2015-05 ...
GCCGTGGCCACCCCGGACCGGGCGGCGGGCAGGGACACCCGGAACATGGTCTCCGCAGGGGTGGCCCCCAGGGCCAGGGACGCCTCCTCATATTCCCTCGGCACCGCCCGCAGCGCGGTCTCCGCCACCCGCACGATGGAGGGCAGAATCATCACCGACAGCACCAGCACCGCCGAGAGCAGATTGGCCCCCGAGGGCAGGGAAAACGCGCGCTGCACCGCGGGCACCAGCACCACCATGCCCACCAGGCCGTACACCACCGACGGAATGCCCGCCAGCAGGGCCACCGCGGCCCGGATGGCCTTGGCCCACCCCGGCCGGGCCGTCTTGGCCAGGAACAGAGCGGTGAGCACCCCGACGGGCACCCCCAGCAGCACCGCTCCCCCCGTCCCCGCCATGGAGGTGAGCAGGAAGGGCAGGATGCCGTACTGCTCCTGCTGGGGATTCCAGGTGTCCCCCAGCACAAACCGGACCAGGCCAAGCTCCTGAATGGCGGGCACGCCGGCAAACACCAGGTATACGCTGATAAACAGCACCGCCCCCACCGCCGTCAGCCCGCACAGGAAAAACAGGGCCTTAATCCCCCCTTCCACCCGTTTTCTGTTCAGCATTTTTTCATGGCTCATATTCCTCTCTCCCCTCCTGCGCCGTGGGCACCGCCCCCGCCCGGCGGATGAGCTCCGCCGCCTGTGGGGACACCGCCCAGTTGAAAAACGACCGGGCCGGCTCCGTCAGCCCCTCCTGCCGTGTGAGCAGCACGAAGGGCCGCTGGACAGGATAGCTGCCGTCCAGCACCGCCTCCTCCGTGCACGCCGCCCCGTCGATGGTCACAAGCTTGACGCCCTCCTGCCCCTCCACCGCGGACAGGGAGGCGTACCCGATGGCCCCGCCGGCGGCGTTGCCCCGCACCGCCTCCACCACCGCGCCGGTGGAGATGAGCTCCTGGGTCAGCGCGCACCGGCCCTGGGTGCCGGTGGCCTGCTCGAAGCCGTCCCGGGTGCCTGAGCCCGCCTCCCGGCCCACCGGGGCGATGGGCACGTCCGCCCCGCCCACCTGGGCCCAGTTTGTCACCGCCCCGGTGTACACGTCCGCCAGCTGCTCCATGGTGAGGTTGTCCACCGGGTTGTCCGCGCTGACGATGACGGCGATGCCGTCCAGGGCCACAATGGTCTCCACCAGCCCCCGCTCCCGCTCCGCGCCCTTCAGCCGCCGGGAGCTGAGCCCGATGTGGGCGTCCCCGGTGATGGCCGCCTCCACCCCCGCCGAGGAGCCGCCCCCCTCCACGCTCACCACCACGTCCGGGTGGTCCAGGCCGTACTGCTCCGCCAGAATCCCCATCACATAGTCCATGGAGGAGGAGCCCAGCGCCGTCACCCGTCCTCCCGGCCCCCGGCAGCCCGCCAGAAGCGCCGCCAGGAGGAGCGCCGAGAGCACCGCTCTGCCCGCCCTCATTCTCTCACCCTCTCCTCCGCCGCATACCAGCGCAGCACCTCCGTCGTGCCCGCCTGGCGCAGCGCCACGCAGGACACCAGCGCGTCCGCCCCCAGCACGATGAGGGCGGGCGGGGCCAGCCACAGGGGTATGCCCGCCGCAAGGCGGGCCACCGCCGGGTGCAGGCCGTACACCAGCGCCAGAGCCAGCGCCGTCCAGCACAGGGAAAACTGAGGGCACACCAGTCCCCCCAGGCTGCCGGGCAGGTGGCCGTAATCCCAGAACTCCACCCCTAAAGCAAAGCGGTAAAACGCCCCCATGAGCAGCTCCGCCCCGGTGGCGGCCGCCCCGCCCGCCACCGCCACCCACAAGGGGCCGCGCCCCAGGGAGGCCAGCAGCACAATCAGGCACGCCCCCAGCCCGTACACCGGGCACAGGGGCAGCAGCAGAAAGCACTTTCGGTCCCGCTTGGGGTGGCCCACCATGCGGGCAAAGGCCACCTCCAGCAAAAAGCCCAGAAAGCTGTAAATGATAAAGTACCACAGCCAGCGCATGAAAATCCCCCCGCTTTTTCATTCCTGATGATTAGGATGGAAAAACGAAGGGATTCCATGCAAGACAATTTTTAGTTTTTGTGGGCAATGCGGCGGCGCAGGACATACAGTACTACCGTTACTGCGGCGCTCAGCAGCAGATACAGGACAAACCAATAGGTCACTGCCCGCAGGGGCGTACCCGTCCACCGGATGTGCTCGAACAGCCATCCAAGGGCCAGGCACACCAGGTCGGGGAACACGAGCCAGCAAGCGGTCATGTAAAAGCTCATCCGGGCCAGGGGCCGGCCGTCCCCCATCCGGGGCGTGGCCAGCTCGAACAGCATCACGCCCAGCAACTGGATGATGAAGCCGGCGATCAGCGGCCTGACCGTATGGCCGCCGACCCGATAAAAGATGAACGCGACCGCCAGCCCCACGGCGCACACGCCCAGGGACAGCACAAGCGCGTTGTGAATCCAGCCCGGTTCATCCAGATGGGTCTCGCCAGGGGCGGCGGGCCGGGGCTGGACCGCGCCTGGGTCGTCCACCTCGTCCCGGAGCAGGTAGTCGCAGCTCACGCCGAACAGGCGGCTGAGCTGAAGCACGTTTTCCGTGTCCGGCATGGTCTCGTCCAGCTCCCACTTGCTCACCGCCTGACGGGACACGGTGAGCCGGGCGGCAAGCTGCTCCTGGGACAGGCCGTTTTGTTTGCGCAGCTTTTGTAATTTTTCTCCCAATTTCATAACATGATACCTCCTGAGTGCGGCGGCGTGCCGGATTCGTCCACGTGCCCTTATGATAGCCGTTTTCCCCTTTGCGGTCAACCAAATCGGGCTGGAATCTGCGCAACTTTAGGTTGCGGAGGCCATTTTTTGAGAAATCCAGCTATAGCAAGGGAGAGGCTGTGTTTAAGCTGCCCCGGCCCCTTGTTTTCCCTTATGTTTTCCCTTTACAGGTTCAGAACGTCTTTAATGAAGTCCTCCATGCGGGCGGCACTGTCCTGTTTCATGCGTTCGGTGAAATGACCGTAGCGGTCCAGCGTGAACGCCGCCGTGGCGTGGCCCAAGTTGCCCTGTACCGTCTTGATATCGTCACCCGCTCGAATGGCGTTGACAGCATAGGTATGGCGGCAGTCGTGGAAGCGAACCCCGGAGAGGCCAGCAGCTTTGACTACGCTTCTAAAAGCAGCATCTACCCCATGTTGGCACAACGGCCCACCCAGTTCGTCAGTGAATACCAAGCCGGGGGCATTGTTCCACATCGCGCCCGCTCGAATCTGCATTTCTGCCTGACAGCGTTTCTGTGCTTTCAGTGCGCGGATTGCTGTGGGAGCGGCGGTGAGCATCCGGCCCTTGCCGCTTTTGGGTGAGATAAACAACCCCGCTGCCCGGTGCTCAGGCCGGGCCAGCTGCTTATTCACGTTGATTGTGCCCCGTTGGAAGTCCACAGCGTCCCAGGTGAGGCCGAGCAGTTCACTTTGCCGCAGACCGGTGAGCAAAGCCACAGTGACAAGCTGCTCCAGCTTCCCGCCTTTGGAGGCTGCCAGCAGGGCGGCCACCTGCTGATCGTCGAGCGGGTGTATTTCTCTTTGCTCCATCCGGGGAAGCTCACACCGGGTCGCAGGGTTCCGGGGAATATAGCCCAGTTCCACCGCCTTTTCCAGCGCCATATGCAGCACCTTGTAGGCCAGCCGGACAGAGGCCGGGGACAGTTTCAGGCCGTTGACAAAGCCCTGGACGGTGTGTGGGTGGAGCTGATCCAGCCGGACAGCCCCCAGCGCGGGCTTGATGTGGTTCTTGATGTTGCCCCGGTAAACGGTCAGCGTGGCGGGCTTTACTCCGTTCAGGTAGTCAGACGCCCACACGTCCAGCCATTGCCCCACGGTCATCCGCTGCGGGGCGGTATAGGTGCCCTGGTTGACCTCCACCGCCGCCGCCTGCATCTTCTCACGGACTTCCTTTTGCGTCTTGCCGGTAAAAGAGCGCTGGATCTGTTTCCCGGTCCCAGGGTCCCGGCCTGTGGTGATTCGGGCCTCCCAGTAGGTGTACTCTTTGCCCGAGCGGGTGACGGTTTTCTTGCGGATAGTGCCGCTTCCCTTTGCGTTTTTCCGTGCCATTGTGCAAAACCTTCCTTTCTGCGTTTGACACCACGGCGCGGATATGCTATCATAAATGGGCGCAATGGTGCCTTGTTTAGTCGACCTGGTATTTGTTGTGCATCGCCCCTGTAAGTGTTAGCAGCACTTGCAGGGGTTTCTTTATGCTCAAATTCACAAGCGTTTGGGATTTTGGAGGGATGGCATTTCAACACCCCACCTATTCCCCCTCTGGCGGCTCCTCTGTGGGCGTTCCGGCGGCGGGGGTATCCGTATCCCCTGGAGCGGAAGAAACGCCCACAGGCCCATCCTGGCCAGCCGTGGAGGGGCGTTTGCGGTTGGGCCGAAAATCTTTCTTGCGCTTCTCTCGTAGCTCATGCAGCTGGAAGCGGAGGAAACTATCGGTGCTGGCATCCAGTTCTTTCAAGTCCGCCTCTGTGACCTCTAATGTCCCGTCCGGGTAGTTGATCCAGATATAGGCATCTTCTTCACACGCTCCGAGAGAACAGCCCACACTTGTCAATTTCTCCTGAAGAAACACGCCCCAGGGCCGTACATGCTTGGGCTTTTCCTCTTGCCCCATTAAGTCCGAAACTGACACCCCCAGCGCGGCGGCTATCCGCTGGAGCGTTTCTTGTGTGGGGTTCCCTCTGTCAGATTCATAGTGGCGAACAGCTGAATCAGCCATGCCGCAACGGTCCCCTAATTCTTTTTGGGTTAGTCCTTGCCTCTTTCGCAAGGCCCGGATATTGCTCCCAATGCTCATGTAATCACCTCCACGCCGACAGTATAACATACGCAGACAGAAAAGTACAGAAGTTTTTTTGTCTGTTTCTATTGACAACAGAAAATTATTATGCTATTATCACAAGCGAACAGAAGATATAACTTCTGATTTCTGGAAGGAAGTGACACCATGAAAACCGACAAAGGAAAGCTGACGCTGGCAATGGCTCGGGCGTGTATGAACCCGCAGGACCTTGCCAAAGCGGCGGAGCTGCCGCCGCAGACCGTCAACGGCGTAATCCGTGGCCGGAGCGTCCGGCCCGCCACGCTGGGCAAGATTGCCAAGGCGCTGGGCGTAGACCCGGCGGAAATCATCAAGGAGGAGTGAGAGCATGACACCCGACACCACGACCATGACCCCGCTGTGGCTGACTGTGAAGCAGGCGGCCCAGCTGCTCCAGCTGTCGGAGGATGTGGTCTATCCGCTGACCCATCGGGCAGACTTCCCCGCCGTTCGCATTGGCCGCGCAATCCGCATTGACCGCCGCCGTCTGGAGGAATGGGCTGCGGCACAGACGAAAGGAGAAGCATCATGAAAAACGAAATTGTACTTAATCTGAGGCAGTTCCCTGTGCTGGCCCATGACCACCGGGACGGGCAGGAAAAGCGCATCGTCGTGACCGTGGCAAAGAATCAGCTTCAGGCTGCGCAGATCGTGGGCCAGTCCTCCAAGGAGCTGGTCGAGCGCCTGTGTGACCGGCAGGGCTATACCGTGCTGGAGATTGGCAAGCCGTCCAAGGTGGCTGTCACGGTGGACCTGGACAAGCTGGTGGGGCAGCAGGACTACCTCCACGGGATTGGTGGGGAGGCTGGAGTATGACCGCCAACCGCTCCCTGGCCGTCTACGTTGCCACCAACCGCAAGGCGAGGGTGTACCGGGCGGCCCCTCAGAGCCTTCAGGAGCTGTTTAACCGGCTCAAGGTGTCCCAGCCTATTCCCTACACCATCGAGGCGTACAAGGCCCTGCCAAAGGCCCAGCAGGACGATCTGAAGGACGTGGGCGGGTACGTCCTGGGAGAGTTGGACGGCGGACGGCGCAAGTCCGGGGCCGTGCTGTCCCGCTGCGCCGCCGTCCTGGACGCTGACAACCTACCCCCCGGCAGCACCGATGATTTCATCCGCCGGGTGGCGGCCCTGGGCCTGTGCTGCTGTGTCTATTCCACCGCCAAGCATTACCCCCAGGCTCCCCGGCTTCGGGTGGTGTTCCCCTTTGCGGCGGACATCCCGGCAGAGCAGTACCCGCCTGTGGCCCGTCTGCTGTGCCAGTGCATCCAGCGGGAAATGACCTGGTTTGACCCTACCACCGCCCAAGCGGAGCGGATGATGTACTGGCCCGCTCACTGTCAGGATGTGGCCCAGGTCTGGCACGAGCAGGACGGCGACGGCCTGTTGAGCGCTGCCGAATGGCTGGCCCAGCAGCTCCCCACCTGGCAGGACCCCACCACCTGGCCCGCTTTCCCCAAGGAGCAGCGGGACATGGACAAGGCACTCAAGAAAGCCCAGCAGCAGGACCCGGAGGGCAAGGTGGGCATTGTAGGGGCGTTTTGCAGGGTCTACAACGTGCCCGCCGCCATGGACAAGTATTTACCCGGCGTCTATGAGGAAACGGCCACAGAGGGCCGCTATACGTTCACCGGGGGCAGTACCTGGGGCGGCGCTGTACTGTACGATGGCGGAAAATTTCTCTATTCCAACCACGCCACCGACCCTGCCGGGGGCAAGCTGGTCAATGCCTTTGACCTGGTGCGGCTCCACAAGTTCGCTGATCTGGACGATGAGGCCCCGGAGGGTGCAAGAGGCAACCGTCTGCCCAGTTGGGCGGCCATGGTCAAGCTGGCCCGTGAGGATGAAGCCGTGGCAGAGCTGATGGCCCGCGAGCGGGTGTCCGCTGTGGAGGACTTCCAAGAAGTCGTGGACCAAGAAAACGCCCTAAAGCTGGCCCAGCATGAGGGTGAGGTGTTGTCGGAGGACATCATGGAGCTTGCGCTTAAAGCGTTCGGCGTCCAAATCCGGCGCAACCTCATCACCGGCAGGGCCGATATTACCGGGATGCCCGCTACATACTCCAAGGAGGAGGCCGTCAACACTCTGCCCACCATGCTGGCGGACCGGCTCCGGGTCATCGGCATCAAGGGCGTCAACCGTACTGCAATCGTGGATTGCCTGACCAACCTGGCGGACAAGTACCGCTATAACCCCGTGCTGGATATGCTCCACGCCACCGCATGGGACCGGGTACGCCGGTTCCCCAAACTGCTGGACATCCTGCGCATTGACTCCGGCAACTTTTACGCCCTGCTCCTTCGGAAATGGCTGATACAGTGTATTGCCCTGGCCCACAACAGCGCCGACTACCAGGAGGCCGCCGAGGGTGTGCTTGTCATCCAGGGGCCGCAGGGCATTGGCAAAACCACGCTTTTCCGCAAGCTGGCGGTGAGGTCCGACTGGCTGGCCGAGGGTGTAACCCTGGACATGAAAAACAAGGACTACATCATCCAGGCCGTGGGCGTTTGGATTGCGGAGCTGGGGGAGCTGGAGAGCACCTTGAAGAAGGAACAGGCCAGCTTAAAGGCGTTCATCACCCAAAAGGTGGACCGCATCCGGGCCCCATATGCCAGAGAGGCCACGGACAAGCCCCGGCGTACCTCTTTCGGCGCTACGGTCAATCAGGAGGCATTCTTAAGGGATGAAACCGGGGCCCGCCGGTTTTGGGTGGTGCCCGTGGAGGACATGGACACAGATGAGCTCAACAGGCTCCCCCCTGAGTGGTTCGTCCAGCTCTGGGCGGAGGTCTACCTGTGGTGGTGGGAGAGCCCTCAAGGCTTTCGGCTGTCCCGGACGGAGCGGGAACACCTCAACCAGCTCAACCAGCAGCATCAGGAAGCCTTGCCCGGGGAGGAGGAAATCCGGCAGGCGCTGGATTTTGACTTACCCCTTGAAGCCTGGAAAGAGTTCAGCGCCGCTCAGTTTACCAAGCTGTTTCTTTACGGCGAGAATATCACGGGCTACCAAGCGGGGCGGGTCCTGGCCAAGCTGGGGCGGGAGGATGACCGCATTACAAAGCGCATGGTGCGTGGTTGCGCCGTCTACCTTGTCCCCGCTAAAATCATAGGCCCCAATAGCGCCAGTGGTGGAGATGGTGTATTAAATTCTATGGAGTGCTGAAATTGGAAAATTAGGAGAATAGGGGAATAGCGTATTTACCTAAACCTCCTAAATCTCCAAATACGGGCCTATATAGAAATCAACCCACCATCTCCACCACCCTAACCCACATGAAAGGAGACGATAATCATGCCTAAGCACAAAGCCGACCGCGATATTGGGCGCGGTGTGAAGGCCGTCCAGCACGGCCAGACGCAGGGCATCGGCCCAATGTTCAACGTGCGGCACCCAAAGAAGTGCCCGCCGCTCATGAAAAAGACCGCCCCCAGTGCTGCGAACACTGAGAGCGGCAAAGAGACCCCGCACGTCCCTTAAACAATACGAAGCCCACCCTCATTTTACGGGGCGGGGGAAAGGAAGTCAAGATGAAAATTCCAGAGAAATACGCCAACAAGCCCAATCTGTGGCGTTTGGCCTGTGAACTGTCCAAGTTCAAAGAGCCAGAAAAGGCCCTCAACCTGCTGCTGGCCATTGCTGGCCCCACGCTGAAGGAGGGCGGAGATGGACAGCAATAATTTCAACTCCGACACTCGCCGCCGCATTGCGGAGATGTTAGAGAAAATCCACAGCGAGAAGCTGCTCAACCGCATCTACCGCTTCACCAAATACATCTACCTGCGCAGAGATGGGAGGGACGCGGAATGACGAACAATAAGCGATTCAACGCCATGTTGAACAACTGCCACCATCCCCGGGCCATATACGCCGCCCTGCTGGCCTTGGCAAATAATGGGCGACTGGATATGCTCCGGGAAAGCGTAGAGCAAAAGCACCAGGAGGAGGCCGCAACGTGAAGCTGAAGCTTACATACCTTCCCGAGGAGGCACGGGAGGCGGCATTGATTCTTCATTTTGCGCAGAACCTCTTGCCCGGTGCAAAGGTCCGCCGGGACAAATCCAAGGCCCCCAAACTGGCAGTTTATTTGACCATAAACAGCCGGGAAACCCTTGATAAATCAAAGAAAACCCTTGACCATACCCCCCATGACGTGGTAAAATAATTCTTAAGAGAATAGGCGCAGGATGAGTACCGCCTCCGACGAGGTAATGTCTGCCAAGCAGGCGTGGGAAAACGGTTTTAAAATCGTTTCCTGCGCCTGTTTTTTGTTCTCCTGGGGTGAGGGCTTTTTGCCTTCGCCCCTGGGGGAACCATTCAGCCGAAACTCTACGGCGTAAAACGGAGGTACATCATGAACGAGAACACGAACCTGAACAGCCAACAGCAGCCCACCACTCCGACCCCGGAGGCCAGCGGGGGACAGGGCGGCGAAAGGACGTTCACCCAGGAAGAAGTCAACCGCATCGTTGCCGACCGGCTGGCCCGCGAGAGGGCAAAATCTGAGCCGTCTCCGGCAGACGAACGAGAACAGGCATTGAAGGCCCGCGAGGCCAAGCTGGACTGTCGGGAGTACCTGGACGCCCAGGGCTACCCCGCCGCCCTGCTGGACGTGCTGGACAGCTCCGACACGGCCAAGTTCAAAGCCAGTGTGGAGAAGCTGGTGAAAGCGTTCCCGGCTATCACTGGCACGATCAAGCGCGAGGGGTGGAAGCCGGGGGAGGGCGGCAGGCTCAGCGGCGGCGGCCCCGACCCTATCGCGGCAGCTTTCAAGCCTAAATGAAAATTTAGGAGTGATTTTTAGCTATGCCTATTAATCTTGTCACCAAATTCCAGCCCTACACCGATGAACAGTTTGCCACCGAGAGCAAAAAGGCCCTTGTCACCAACCAGGACCTTGACTGGACCGGGGCGCACACCATCAAGGTTTACAAGGTCACCACCAGCGCCATGAACGACTATGGCCGCAGCGGGCCCGCTCAGGGCAACTGGAGCCGCTACGGTGCGGTGGCCGCTCTGGACGCCACCACCGAGGAGTTCACGCTGAAGAAGGACCGTTCCTTTACCTTCGCTATCGACAAGCTGGACACCGACGAAACCGCCGCCCAGCTTGCCGCCGCCACCGCCCTGGCCCGGCAGAACAGGGAAGTGGTGATCCCCGAGGTGGACGCCTATACCTACGGCGTGATGTGCGCCAGCGCTGGACACAAGCCCGCCGCCAAGGCCCTGACGGCCTCCAACCTGTACCCGGAGATTCTGGCGGCGTCCCAGGCCCTGGATGATGCTGAAGTGCCCGAGACGGGCCGGGTGCTGGTGGTGACGCCCGCCGTCTATGTGCTGATGAAGAAGTGCAAGGACATCATCATGGAAACCGACATCGGCAACGACCTGCGGTTGAAGGGCGTGATTGGGATTCTGGACGGCATGAGCGTGCAGAAGATCCCCGCCAACCGGCTGCCCGCCGGATTTGGCTTTATGGCGGCCCACCCCTGCGCCACTGTGGCCCCCGTCAAGCTGGAGGATTACACCATCCACGAAAACCCGCCTGGTATTTCCGGGGCGTTGGTGGAGGGCCGTATCTGCTATGACGCCTTTGTGCTGGACAACAAGGCCAAGGCGATCTACTACCAGGCCCAGCCCGTGGGGGAGTAAGGCCGCCGCGCCGACTACCGAAAATGACCGATTTTTACCGACGGGAAGGGGGGCCGCAATGACACCTAAGCAGCAAAAGGCCCTGTTGGCCCTTCTGACTTCCCCCACCAGGGAACAGGCCGCCGCCGCTGCTGGAATCACCCCTAAGACCCTGCGGGGCTATTTGGCGGTCCCGGAGTTTCAGGCGGAGTACAAAAAGGCGTTTGCGGCGCTGGTGGAGGACGCCACCCGGCAGGCACAGCAGGCCATGGCGCCAGCCCTGTCCACCCTGCGAGATATTGTGGAGGACACGGGCGAAAATGCCCAGGCCCGCATATCTGCGGCCCGGAGTATTTTGGAGTACAGCATGAAGCTGACCGAGACAACGGACATTTTGCCCCGGCTGGATGAGCTGGAGCAGTTGGCGGAGGGGAAAAGATGAAGAACCTTTTGAACCGCATAGAGCGTGTCAAGGCGGCCCTGGTAGGCCGCCAGTCCTCCAAGGTGACGCTGGTCTATGCGGACGGTTCCCAGCGCTCTGTGGGCGTTCTGGAGGCCATAGACGAGATTTGCAAGCGGGAGGACGTGGTGGACGTGCTGTCCCAGGATGAAACCGCGTCCTCTCTCCTGCGGGGAATGCTTGGGCCGTGGGACTTCTCCGACCTGGAGGAGTTGGCGGGGCAGTAACGGCAAATTCCCAAACGTTTGTGATTTTGGAGGGGTGCGGTCATGACAGTTCGTGAGCTGTCCCAGCTGTATTATCTCAATCGAGAGATCGAGATGGACGCCCACCGCCTTCAGGCGCTGACCCGGGAGATGGCCGCGTCCCGATGGCCTGGAATGGTGCGGGACATCCGGGACGTTGTTGCTGATAAGCATCGGCGCTGTATCGCTGAGCATGACCGCCTGGCACAGTACATCGCCGGTATCCCGGACCCGCTCTTGCGGGAAACGTTTGGACTGCGGTATGTGGAGCAGTTGAAATGGGATGCGGTATCCATGCGTCTGGGAGGCGTCAACAGCGGTGAAAATCTGAGGGTGATGGCAAGCCGGTATTTGAGACGGAACCCTTGAACATAGGCACCAGCGCGGCATACCGCCGCCGCGATCTGGCCCTGCGCAGCTTCACACTGGCCCTCTATGGGCCTTTGCCGGGGCTGTGATTTGGGAGCAGACAAACGCCCACAAGCCTCCGCTCGAATGGGACTTGTGGGCGTTCTCTTTTTCCCTTATGTTTTCCCTTTAACATCCCCTGCCCTATCAGGTGACACCCAAAAAGAACGGGTGAAAAGTCTTGCACCGCAACGGGTGGCGGACACGAAAAGGGGTTAGCGGACAGCGGCGGGCGGTAAGGTTACAACTTTAGGTTGCGGAGAAGCCGGGAGCAGGGGACTAAGGCCAGAGTGGAGTAAAAATCAGGAGGGGCCAAAGGCCCTGGAGGATTTTCGCGAAGTCGGAGAGCTTAGAACCGCGTCGCGAACAGGCGCAGCACGACTCCAGGTTGCGCAGCCGTCGCGAGCAGCCTGGATGGAGCGAAGCGAAGGCAAAAGCCCAGCCGGCGCAAAGCGGGGGCTGGTTTTGCCTGAGTCGCAGCGAAGCCAGGCGTCGCGAGCAGGCACAGCACGACTACAGCCCGCAAGCAGATTTTTCTTGCCGAACGGACCCGGTTGTGCTAAGATTTGTTAAAATGCGTCAGAGAGGGGGAGCGGGGCTGCAGACCGGGCGGCGGCCCCAAGCAACACAATGTGCAATCAAATTGGATTTGACAACCAGCGGTATCTGGAAACCCAGTCCGCCCGCATCCGGGAGCGCATCGCCCAGTTCGGCGGCAAGCTTTACCTGGAGTTCGGCGGCAAGCTGTTCGACGACCACCACGCCGCCCGAGTGCTGCCCGGCTTCGCCCCGGACAGCAAAATTCGAATGCTGCTGGAGCTGCGCGGCAGCGTGGAGATGGTGCTGGTGATCAACGCCGCCGCCATCGAGCAGAACAAGGTCCGGGGGGATTTGGGCATCACCTACGACGAGGACGTGCTGCGCCTCATCGACACCTTCCGGGAGCAGGGGCTGTACGTGGGCAGCGTGGTTATCACCCGGTACGCCGGCCAGGCCGCGGCGGACGCCTTTAAGCGCCGCCTGGAGGGGCTGGGCGTGCAGGTCTACCTCCACTATCCCATCCCCGGCTATCCCCACGACGTGGCGCGCATCGTGTCCGAGGACGGCTTCGGCAAAAATGACTACATCGAGACCACCCGGCCCCTGGTGGTGGTCACCGCCCCCGGCCCCGGCTCGGGAAAAATGGCCACCTGCCTGTCTCAGCTCTACCATCACCACCGGCGGGGGGTGCGGGCGGGCTACGCCAAGTTTGAGACCTTCCCCATCTGGAACCTGCCCCTGAAGCACCCGGTGAACCTGGCCTATGAGGCCGCCACCGCCGACCTGAACGACGTGAACATGATCGACCCCTTCCACCTCCAGGCCTACGGGGAGACCACGGTGAACTACAACCGGGATGTGGAGGTCTTCCCGGTGCTCCAGGCCATGTTCGAGGAGATCATGGGGGAAAGCCCCTATAAATCCCCCACGGACATGGGGGTCAATATGGTGGGGCGGTGCATCGTGGACGACGAGGCAGTGTGCGCCGCCGCCAAGCAGGAGATTGTCCGGCGGTGCTACGCCGCCCTGTGCGACCGCCGCCGGGGCCAGGGCAGCGACGAAACCATCTACAAGCTGGAGCTGCTGATGAAGCAGGCCCAGGCCGGGGCCGAGCTGCGCCCGGTGATTGCCGCCGCCGAGGACAAGGAGGAGGAAATGGGCGAGCGCGCCGCCGCCATCCAGCTGCCCGACGGACGCCTCGCCGTGGGCAAGACCTCGGAGCTGATGGGGGCCGCCGCCGCCGCCCTGCTCAACGCGCTGAAGGCGCTGGCGGGCATTGACCGGCCGGAGCATCTCATCTCCCGGGAGGCCATTGAGCCCATCCAGGCGCTGAAAATCGGCCACCTGGGCAGCCGCAACCCCCGGCTGCACAGCGACGAGGTGCTCATCGCCCTGGCCATCTCCACCGCCACGGTGCCCCTGGCCGCCCGGGCGCTGGACAGCCTGGACCAGCTGCGGGACTGCGAGGCCCACTCCTCCGTCATCCTCACCGCCGCCGACAGCTCTACCTATTCCAAGCTGGGGCTGCGCCTGACGTGCACGCCCAAGTACCAGAGCAATCAGAGGCTCTATCACAAATAAAAATGCCCTCCCCCGCCCTTGACTTGTCCCACCTGCGGGCGTAAAATAAACCGTTCAACAGAAAACCGGCAGGACCGGGCAAGAGCGCGCGGCCCCGCCTGCCGCAGAGGGAGGAATCCGTATGGCCAAGGGCACGAAATTCATCTTCGTCACCGGCGGCGTGGTGTCTGGGCTGGGCAAGGGCATCACGGCGGCGTCTTTAGGCCGGCTTTTGAAGCAGCGGGGGCTGCGGGTGCGGGTGCAGAAGCTGGACCCCTACCTCAATGTGGACCCGGGCACCATGTCCCCCTATCAGCACGGGGAGGTCTTCGTCACCGACGACGGGGCGGAGACCGACCTGGACCTGGGCCACTACGAGCGGTTCATCGACGAAAACCTCACCGTCAACTCCTCCGTGTCCGCCGGGCGGGTCTACTGGAACGTCCTCAACCGGGAGCGGACGGGGGACTATTTAGGGGGCACGGTGCAGATCATCCCCCACATCACCGACGAGATCAAGCGGCACATCTACTCTCTGGAGGGAGAGGACGCCGACGCGGCCATTGTGGAGATCGGCGGCACGGTGGGCGACATTGAGAGCCAGCCCTTTTTGGAGGCCATCCGGCAGGTGGCCGCCGAGCGGGGCCGGAACAACGTGATGTTCATCCATGTGTCCCTCATCGTGTCCATCCCCGGCTCCGGGGAGCTGAAGTCCAAGCCCACCCAGCACTCGGCCAAGGAGCTGCTCAGCCTGGGCATCCAGCCCGACGTGATCATGTGCCGCAGCGACGCCCCCGTCCCCCAGGACATTTTGAATAAGATTTCCCTGTTCTGCAATATCCCCGTGGACCACGCCATCCCCAACCTGACGGCGGAGCTGCTGTACGAGGTGCCCCTCATGCTGGAGCGGGAGGGGCTGGCCGACGTGGTGGTTCGGCGCTTAGGACTGATCTGCCACGCGCCGGACCTCACCGAGTGGGCCACCATGGTCCACCGGGCCAAGCATCCCGCGGGAGCCGTCACCATCGCCCTGGTAGGCAAGTACGTGGGGCTGCACGACGCATATCTGTCGGTAGCGGAGGCGCTGACCCACGGCGGCATCGAAAACGGTGTCTCGGTGGACATCCGCTGGGTCAATTCCGAGGAGGTCACGGCGAATACGGCAGACCGACTGCTGGCGGGCGTCCAAGGCATTTTGGTGCCCGGCGGCTTCGGGAACCGGGGCATCGAGGGCAAAATCGAGGCCATCCGGCACGCCCGGGAAAACAAGATCCCCTTCCTGGGCATCTGCCTGGGGATGCAGCTGGCGGTGGTGGAGTTCGCCCGAAACGTGTGCGGCCTGACGGGGGCCCATTCCGCCGAGCTGGACCCCCAAACGCCCCACCCCGTCATCGACCTCATGCCCGACCAGGTGGGGGTGACGGCCAAGGGCGGCACCATGCGGCTGGGGAGCTATCCCTGCCGGCTGGCGGAGGGTTCACTAGCAGCGGCCGTCTACGGCGCGCAGGAGATCAGCGAACGCCACCGCCACCGCTACGAGTTCAACAACGACTACCGGGAGGCGCTGACAAAGGCGGGACTGGTTTTGTCCGGCCTGTCCCCGGACGGGCGGCTGGTGGAGATGGTGGAGCTGCCGGGCCACCCCTGGTTCGCGGCGGGGCAGTTCCACCCGGAGCTGAAGTCCCGGCCCAACCGGGCCCACCCCCTGTTCCGGGAGTTTATAGAAGCAGCCAAAACAAACGCAGTCCCGGTCAGATGACCGGGGCTGCGCCCTTTTGCCTTTATTCCACCGGCACGACCCATCCATAGGGGTCCGGCTCGGTGCCCCACTGGATGCCCGTGAGGGTGTCGTACAGCCGCTGGGTGAGGCGGCCGATTTTGCCGCCGCTCACCTCCACCTTCACGTCTCCCTCCGCCAGCAGGCCGATGGGGGACACCACCGCCGCCGTGCCCGTGCCCCAGGCCTCCTCCAGCTCGCCCGCCTGGGCGGCGTCAAACAGCTCCTGGGCGGTGATGAGCCGCTCCTCCACGCTGTAGCCCCAGTCCCGCAGCAGCTCCAGGCAGCTCTTGCGGGTGATGCCGGGCAGCACCGAGCCGGTGAGCTCGGGCGTCACCACCGTGCCGCCGATTTTGAACATCACGTTCATGGAGCCCACTTCCTCAATATACTT
>ERZ808046.983-NODE-983-length-15821-cov-4.044334_pt1 | contig 15821 bp, 15 predicted proteins | sample MGYA00380196_ERZ808046 | MGnify/ENA primary metagenome ERZ808046 (study PRJEB31490, sample SAMN06133421) | mouse gut metagenome | isolation source: Z6_2 | host: mice | place: China: Chengdu | collected 2015-05 ...
AATATCGTATGATGGAACAAATCAAATGACAGGAGCGAGTTTCATGGAGATCAACATCCTTCCATTGGGCCAACTGGGCACCAATTGCTATATCTTCTACCAGAAGGGCGGCTCCAAATGCGGCGTCGTGGATCCCGGCGGACAGGGGGAGCAGCTGGCCCAATGGCTCAAGGACAAGGGTCTGGAGCCGAAGGCCATCCTTCTCACCCACGGCCACTTTGACCACATTCTGGGCATTCCGGGGCTGCGCTCCGCCTGGCCGGAGCTACCCATCTACTGCCACCCCGCCGATGTGGGCGAGGGGGAGACCACCGGCCTGTTCGGCCAGCGGTTCCCCACCGTCTCCTCCTTCGGAAACATCACCCCCTACCGGGAGGGGGACCATATCACCGTGGCGGGGGTGGAGCTGGACGTGCTGGAGACCCCCGGCCACACCCCCGGCTCGGTGACGCTGCGCGCGGGGGACGTGCTGTTCACCGGGGACACCCTATTTGCCGGTTCCATGGGCCGCACCGACTTCGAGGGCGGGAACGGGGAGGCCATGAAGACCTCTCTCCGGCGGCTGGGGGAGCTTCCCGGAGACTATCAGGTTCTCCCCGGCCATGAGAGCCAGACCACCTTGGAGCAGGAGCGGCGGACCAACTACTGCCTGCGCATGGCCCTGGATGCCTGAGATGAAAATTTGGTTTTCCCAAACCGGCTGGCCCTGCCCTCCGGAGCGGTTCCGCTTTGCCGCCGAGCAGATGCTGCTCACCCTCTTTCCCGGAGAGAGACCGGAATATCCCGCCGAACGCCCAGAAAATCTGCCGGGGGAGCGGAGCGTCGTCATCACCCTCCGCCGGGGGACAAAGCTGGCTGGCATGAGCGTGCTGGTGGCCCTGGAGGGCCGCTGTGAAAAGGGCGCCGTCCGCTTCCCCGCGGACAAACTGGATGAGCCGGACGAGCAGGTGTATCACACGGTCTCCCACGCTTTAAAGCAGGCCTTTTACAAGGCGGGGACGGCCCTGCTGGGCCATGAGCTGCCCTGGGGCTCGCTGACGGGGGTGCGCCCGGTGAAGCTGCCCACCAAAGCCCTGCTGGCGGGCAAAACTCCCGCACAGGCAGAGCGGGAGCTGCGGCAGGTATACCGCGTCTCCCCGCCCCGCGCGGCGCTGGCGGTAGAGTGCGCCAAGGAGGCGCTGAATGTGCGGCAAGGGCTCACTCCAAACAGTATGGCCCTGTATATCGGCGTCCCCTTCTGCCCCACCCGCTGCGCCTATTGCTCCTTCATCTCCGCAGACATAAAGGGCTCTCTGGCTTTGGTGGAGCCCTATGTGGACGCGCTGTACCGGGAAATCCAGCTGGCAGGGGAGCTACTGCGGGAGCGTGGGCTGCACATCAGCTGCGCCTACATGGGGGGCGGCACCCCCACCACTCTGAGCGCAGAGCAGCTCCACAAAATCCTGTCCGCTGTGGAAAAATTCCTGCCTATGGAGAGCTGTGCCGAATACACCGTGGAAGCCGGCCGGCCGGACACCATCACCCCCGAAAAGCTGGAAACGCTGTGCGCCCACGGCGTTCACCGCATCTCTATCAATCCCCAGACCATGGAGGACCAGGTGCTTCAGGCCATGGGCCGCGCCCACACCTCTGCGGAAATTGTGGAGGCCATGGCGCTGGCCCGGCGGCACTTCGGCGGCCTGGTGAACATGGACCTGATCTCCGGGCTGCCCACGGATACCTTGGAGGGCTTCCAGCGCACCCTGGACCGGGTGCTGACCATGGATCCGGCCAATATCACCATCCACACCCTGGCGCTGAAGAAGGGCTCCCGCCTCACCCTGGCGGGGGAGGCGCTGTGCACGCCGGAGACGGTGGAGGCCATGCTTTCCTTGGCGTCGAAGCGGCTACGGGAGGCGGGCTACGCCCCCTATTACCTCTACCGGCAGAAATATATGTCCGGCTCCTTTGAAAATGTGGGCTGGGCTAAGCCTGGGGCGGTGTGCGCTTACAACATCGTGATGATGGAGGAGCTGCAAACCGTGCTCTCTGTGGGGGCGGGGGGCATCACCAAGCTGGTGGCTCCGGAGCGCCGCGAAATTATCCGGTTGAACAACCCCAAGTACGCCCGGGAGTACCTGGACAGCTTTGAGAAAATCGCCCAGGATAAGCGGGCCGCCGCCGATTTTCAGGCCGGACTGGGGACATCGGACAAAATTTGATTGAAACGGTCCCGGCATAGTCGCCGGGGCCGCTCTTTTTTCACGGGCAATTCTTACATTATACAAAGAAATTGGTTAAAACCCTTGTTCCTGGCCATGTTTTCTGCTATAATATATGAGTTATGAACTTTCGTATTTTGGGAGGCCACGGCCTATGAAATCCGCCGCCGACGTATGGGAAAAAGTAAAAAATCTGATGCAGGGCAGTATGACCGCCGTCGCCATCGAAACCTGGTTTGGCGACGTGGAGGCCGTCGCCCTGGAGGACACCCGGCTGGTGCTGTGCGTCCCCACCGACTTTAAACGGGGCATTATCCAAAACCGGTTTCAAGCCACGGTGGAGCAGGCCCTTCGGGAGCTGTTTTCCTTTGAGGTGGACGTAACCCTGCTTCTGCCGGAGGAGCGGGAGGCCTATGCCGCCCAGCGCTCCTCTCCCAGCGCCGCCGGGGCGGACGAGGAGCGCTACACCTTCGAGCGCTTTGTGGTGGGCTCTACCAACCGCTTCGCCTATACCGCCGCCCAAAAGGTGGCCCAGGAGCCGGGCGGCGCTTACAACCCCCTGTTTATCTACGGTCAATCCGGCCTGGGCAAAACCCATCTGCTCCACGCCATTGCCAACCGAGTGCGGCAGGACCACCCTGGCTCCCGCATCATGTACGTGCAGAGCGAGGATTTTGTGAACGAGCTGATCGGCAATCTCCGCCGAGGCATTGATATGCAGGGCTTTCGGGACAAATACCGCAATGTGGACCTGTTTTTGATGGACGACGTGCAATTTATCGCCGGCAAGGACTCCAGCGAGGAGGAGCTGTTCCACACCTTTAATACCCTGTACGAGCAGAAAAAGCAGATTGTCTTCACTTCCGACCGACCGCCCCACGAGATGCTCCGGCTGGAGCAGCGTCTGCGCACCCGTTTTGAGCAGGGCCTGCCCGCCGACATTCAGCCCCCGGACTACGAGACCCGCGTAGCCCTTTTAAAAAACAAGGCGGTGGAGCGGGGCATCTCCCTGCCCGACCCGGTGCTGTCCTACGTGGCGGAAAACATCACCTCCAACGTGCGGCAGATTGAGGGTGTAGTGAACAAAATCATGGCCTTCCAGGAGCTGATGGGCGCTCAGGTGGACGTAGAGACCACCGTGCGCGCCGTGCGGGACATTCTCCGGGCCAAGGAGAACTTTCTCCCCTCCGCCGACACCATCATCCAGGAGGTGGCCCGCTTTTACGAGCTGGACAGCGCCGCCATCCGGGGTCAAAGCCAGAATAAGGAGATAAGCACCGCCCGCAACGTGGCCATGTATATCATCCGGGAGATGACCCAGCTGTCTCTGGCGGAGATCGGTCAGCAGTTCGGCGGCCGTCACCACTCCACTGTGCTCAACTCCATCAACCGGGTGGAGAAGAACATGAAGGACCAGCCGGAGCTGTCCGAGATCATCCGGGATATCACCAACGCGGTGAATTCTGCATATTAAGGGGTTTCCCCCCAGGGCGATCTACAACCTTCCGGCGCCCGCGCCTTCGTGTCAAACCGCTTGGCACGCGCTTTTTTGTTGCCCACAGCTTCCACAGTCCTGCGGTCTGTGGTGTGGAAGTATGTGGAGCTATACCGGGCGAACCGCCCCGCCGTACAGGCTGTGCATATCTTGTGCAACCTACTGAGGACGGCCTGTCCATTGGAATTTCCCGCTTTCCCCAGTTTTCCACAACCTCCGCAGCCCCTACGGACTACTACGATACTAAAACCCCTCCTCTCCCTACGGGAGAAGGGAGAAAGGACCTTCCTATGAAATTTTCCTGTGAAAAAGCAATTCTACAATCCGCCGTCACCACCGCCGGCCGGGTAGCCGCTCCCAAAAGCTCCATCTTAGCGCTGGAGGGCGTACTCATGGAGGCAGAGGCGGATGGGCTGCACATCAGCGGCTATAACCTGGAAACCGGCATTGTCACCCAGGTGGAGGCCCAGGTGAAGGAACCGGGCGCCATTGTGCTTTCCGCCCGGCTGTTAGGGGAAATTCTCCGCCGGATGCCTGACGATGTGGTTTCCATTTCCGCCGACGCGGGCTGCTCCGTCCACATCGCCTGCGGCCCCACCTCCTTTGATATCATGGGCAGCAGCGACGAGGACTTCCCCGAGCTGCCCAGCGTGGGGGAGGGCAACGTGCTCACTCTGGCCCAGGGGGCGCTGCGCTCTATGATCGGGCAGACCATTTTTGCCGTCAGCGACAATGAGAGCCGCCCCATTCACACCGGCGCTCTGTTTGAGGGGGACGGAAAGCAGCTCTCCGTGGTGGCGGTGGACGGGTACCGTCTGGCCCTGCGGCGGGAGGAGCTGACGGCCCAGAGCAGCACGGAGCCGGTGTCCTTTGTGGTCCCCGGAGCGGCCTTGAACGAGGTGGAGAAAATCTGCGCCGACTCGGACGACCCCGTGACGATCACCCAGGGGGAGCGTCATGTCACCTTTGAAGTGGGGGGCACTCTGCTGGTGGCCCGGCGGCTGGAGGGGGAGTTCCTCAACTACCGCCAGACCATCCCCCGGAACAACACCATCGTGTTGGAGGCGGACTGCGCCGATTTGCAGCGCTCCATCGACCGGGCCTCCCTGATTATCAATGACAAGCTGAAAAGCCCGCTGAGATGCAAATTTGAGGATGGCCTGCTGTCCATCACCTCCAAAACCGCCATTGGCGCAGCCTTTGACCAGTGCCCCATCACCGGGGACGGGAAGGGGCTGGAGATCGGCTTTAACAACCGCTTTCTCATGGACGCGGTGAAGGCCGCCCCCGCCTCCCGGGTGCGGTTGGAGCTGAACACCGCCACCGCCCCCTGCCTGCTGCTGCCGTTGGAGGGCGAGGCGGACAATTTCCTGTATATGGTTCTGCCTGTGCGGCTGCGCGCGGGGGAATAAGAAGCGCTGAATAGACGGCTGCGAGGCACGACAACGAGGAGGCTTTCATGGAAGAACGGATCAAAATCGAGACCCCCTTCATCCGGCTGGATGCGCTGCTGAAGTTCGCCGGCGTGGCGGAGACAGGGGGGGCGGCCAAGCTGGCCATCCAGAGCGGCGAGGTGAAGGTCAACGGCGAGGTTTGCGCCATGCGGGGGAAAAAGCTCTATCCGGGCGACCAGGCGGAGCTGGACGGACAGACCTTTTTGGTGGAATGACGGTCAACCACATCACCCTGGACTTTTTCCGAAATTACCTCCATGCCGAGGCCTCCTTTCACCCCGGCGTCAATGTGATTGTGGGAGAAAACGCCCAGGGCAAGACCAATCTGCTGGAGGCCGTCGCCTATCTCTCTGCCGCCTCCTCCCACCGGGCGCGGTATGACCGGGAGCTGATCCGTCATGACGTGGACCACGCTTTTCTCAAGGCGGAGGTGACCAGCCGGGGGCGGGCGCTGATTTTGGAGGCGGGCCTCCACCGGGGGATCCGGCGGCAGCTGTGCTCCAACGGTGTGAAGCTGAAGACGGCGGGGGAACTATCCGGCTTGTTAAACACGGTGCTGTTCTGCCCGGAGGATCTGTATCTCATCCGGGAAGGGGCGGAGGCGAGGCGGCGGTTTTTGGACGGCTGCATCTGTCAGCTCCGGCCCCGGTACGCCCAGGCCCTGGGGGAGTACCGGCGGCTGTACCAGCACAAAACCCGGATTTTAAAGGACAGCGAGCAGTGCCCCGGCCTGTTGGATACTTTAGACGACTTTTCTCTGCGCATGGCCCAGTGCGGAGCGGTTTTGATTCATTATCGGGCCCACTTTGTCAAGCGGCTGAACCAGGCCGCGCCGGATATACACGCCGACTGCTCCGGAGGGAGGGAAAGGCTGGCCCTGCGGTATGAGACGGTGTCCGCCGTCACTGACCCGGAGGCCCCGCCTAAAGCCATCCTTCCCCAGCTGCTGGCCCACCAGGAGGCCCACCGGGCGGCGGAGATCGCCAGCAAAAGCTGCCTGTCCGGCCCCCACAAGGACGAGCTGGCGGTGGAAATCAACGGGGAGTCCGCCAAGGCCTACGCCTCCCAGGGCCAGACCAGGACGGCGGCCCTTGCGCTGAAGCTGGCGGCCCGGGATATCTTCCGCCAGGAGACGGAGGAATGGCCGGTCCTTCTTTTGGACGACGTGCTCAGCGAGCTGGACGCCCGCCGCCAGGAATTTGTCCTCAACCGCATCACCTCCGGCCAGGTGTTCATCACCTGCTGCGAGGAGGAAAAGCTGGCGCGGCTGCGGGATGGCAAAGCGTTTCACGTGAAACAAGGACAGCTGGTGTGATGAACGCCTGATTCGGCGCGGATGCGCCGCACAAGGTTTTGTGAAGCAAAAACCTTGGCGCAGGCGCAAGACCGGGGAAACCGCCCACGACCCAGTGCCCAAACACAGGCAGCAGCACAAATGGGGGAGAAACCAGTCCCGACCCGCTTGCGCCGGTACTTTTTAGACACGTTTTCCAAGGGAGAAGGGGGTATATAGGGGGGAACCCCCTATACGCGCTCTTTGGTTACTTTCTCTCGCGTGAGAGAAAGTAACCCCCGCCGGAGGCGCGCCGCCCCGCGAGGGGAAAAGGAGGCAAGGACGATGTACCTCCATTTAGGCCAAAACGTCATGGTCCGCAGCCGGGACGTGATCGGCATCTTCGATTTGGACAACACCACCTGGTCCTTCCGCACGCGCCGCCTTTTGGACAGGGCGGAGCGGGAGGGCCGCGTCACCGCTGTGGGGGACGATTTGCCTCGCTCCTTTGTGGTGGTTCAGGAGAGGAAGGGCCCCCCATCGGTCTATATCACGCCGCTGTCTTCGGCCGCCCTGTCGGCCCGGGCGGCGCGGGAACTGTCCGCCGGCATCAATCAAGGAGGAGAATGTGAGAATGAACGCCATTGAATATCTGTGGAAAGACCGCAGGCGGGTGCTGGGAATGCCCTTGTCCTTCACCCGTTACCGTCTCAGCGAGGACCGGCTTTTCTGTGAAAAGGGCTTTCTCAATCTGAAGTCGGACGAGGTGCTGCTCTACCGGGTGCAGGACCTAGAGTTGACCATGAGCCTGGGTCAGCGGATTTTCGGGGTGGGGACGGTGTGCGTCCACTCGTCGGACAAGAGTATGCCCCACCTGGATTTGAAGAACGTGAAAAGGCCCCGTGAGGTCAAGGAGCTGATCCACCAAAACGTGGAAGCGGCCAAGGACAGGCGGCGGATGCGGGCCACGGAGGTTTTGGGTAAGGACGGCGGCGTGGAGTACTGCGATGGGGACGATTTGGATTTTATCCCGGACGAGGACTGCTGCGCAGAAGATTGAACTGCGGGAGGGGGCGGCTGCTCCCACAAGCATAGATTAGCGGAGGAAAATTATGTCTGAAGAACGAAATACCATGAACGAACCAAGCGGAATGAACGCTACTCAGACCGACCACGAGTACGGCGCGTCGGAAATTCAGGTGCTGGAGGGGCTGGAGGCGGTGCGTAAGCGCCCCGGTATGTATATCGGCTCCACGTCCAGCTCCGGTCTGCACCACTTGGTGTATGAGATCGTGGACAACGCCATCGATGAGGCACTGGCGGGTTACTGCGACCATATCACGGTGGAGATTTTGGAGGGCGACGTCATCCGGGTGACGGACAACGGCCGCGGCGTCCCTGTGGACATCCAGGCCCAGACCGGCCGGCCCGCCCTGGAGGTGGTGTATACCGTCCTCCACGCCGGAGGCAAGTTCGGCGGCGGCGGTTATAAGGTGTCCGGCGGCCTGCACGGCGTGGGCGGCAGCGTGGTCAACGCCCTGAGCGAGTGGATGGAGGTGCGCGTCCACAAAAACGGCCAGATTTACGAGGTGAAGTTCTCCCGGGGCAATATGACCCAGGAGATGACCGTGATAGGAACCACGGATAAGACGGGCACTGAGGTGATGTTCAAGCCGGACCCTGAGATGTTTGAGGACACGGAGTACGACTATGAGACCCTCCACCGCCGGATGCGGGAGCAGGCGTTTTTGAACGCTGGTGTGCGCATTTTCATGGCCGACCGCCGCCCCGGCAGGGAGGCGGAGGAGGATATGCGCTATCAGGGCGGCATTCGGGAGTTCGTCACGTTTATCAATCAGAACAAAACCCCCCTCCATGAGAAGATCATCTATATGGCGGGCAGCCGGGAGGACTCCATGGCGGAGATCGCCATGCAGTACAGCGAGGACAGCTACAATGAGATCATTGTCTCCTTTGCCAACAACGTCCACACCCCGGAGGGCGGAATGCACGAGGAGGGCTTGAAGCGCGCCCTCACCAGCGTGCTCAACGCCTACGGCAAAAAGGCGGGGATTTTGAAGAATGAGGAAAAAGTGTCCGGCGACGACTGCCGGGAGGGCTTGACCTGCGTTATCTCCGTGAAGCTCACCGAAGCCCAATTCGAGGGCCAGACTAAGGCCAAGCTGGGCAACAGCGAAATGCGCACCCTGGTGAACAACGTGGTGAGCGACAAGCTGGACCAATTTCTGGACGAAAACCCCGCCGTAGGCAAGGCCATTTTGGAAAAGGCTCTTATGGCCAGCCGCGCTCGGGAGGCCGCTCGAAAGGCCCGGGAATCCGTCCGGCGCAAAACCGCCCTGGAGTCGGGGCAGATGCCTGACAAGCTCCAGGACTGCAACGAGCGCGACCCGGCCCTGTGTGAGCTGTATATCGTAGAGGGCGACTCCGCCGCCGGCTCCGCCATTGACGGGCGGGACAGCCGCTTCCAGGCCATTTTGGCCATGTGGGGCAAAATGCTCAACGTGGAAAAGGCACGGGCGGACAAGATTTATGGCAACGATAAGCTCTATCCCCTGGTCCTTGGTCTGGGCGCGGGCATTGGGGAGGAATTTAATATTGAGAAGCTGCGCTATCACAAGATTGTCATCATGTCTGATGCCGACGTGGACGGCGCCCACATCCGCACCCTGCTGCTCACCTTTTTCTTCCGCTATATGCGCCCGCTGGTTGAGCGGGGATACGTCTATTCCGCCGTGCCGCCCCTGTACAAAATCACCCGGGGTAAGACCCAGCGGGTGGCCTACTCCGACGAGGAGCGGGACAAGATTTCCGCCGAGCTGCGGGGGGATAACCCCAACGTGAAGGTGGACATCAGCCGCTTCAAGGGTCTGGGCGAGATGGACCCGGAGGAGCTGTGGGAGACCACCATGGACCCGGAGCGGCGCACCCTGCGGCGCATCACTCTGGAGGACGCGGTGGCGGCGGACCACATTTTCACCGTGCTGATGGGGGAAAAGGTGGAGCCCCGCAAGGAGTGGATTGAACAAAACGCCCGCTATGCCACGAACCTGGATTATTGAGAAGCGCAGAGAAGCGGACAGCGCCGACCGGGCCGAAGGCGAGACCTTGGAGCGGAGCGAGAACAGAAGCCCAGCCGCCGCAAAGCGGTGGCTCGATCACATAAGCGGAGGTCATTATGGGACACAACCGAAACTATAAGCCGGAAGATATCGCATTTCCAAACCAAATCATTACCGAGTCAGAGCTGGTGGGGGAGATGGCGGAGAGCTACAAGCAGTATGCCATGAGCGTCATCGTGGGCCGTGCCCTGCCCGACGTGCGGGACGGGCTGAAGCCCGTTCACCGCCGGATTCTCTACTCCATGTATGAGAGCGGGCTGACCTCCGACAAACCTTTTAAAAAGTCTGCCACCTGCGTGGGCGACGTGATGGGCAAGTACCATCCCCATGGGGACGCGTCCATCTACGACGCGGTGGTCCGTCTGGCCCAGAAGTTTTCCATGCGCTACCCGTTGGTGGAGGGCCACGGAAACTTTGGCAACGTGGACGGCGATCCCCCCGCCGCCCCCCGGTATACCGAGGCCCGCCTGGCCCGTGTGGCCAACGAGATGCTCCGGGATATCGACAAGGACACGGTAAACTGGGACCCCAACTACGATGAGAGCCGCAAGGAGCCCCGGGTGCTGCCCAGCCGCTTCCCCAACCTGCTGGTGAACGGCTCCTCCGGCATCGCCGTGGGCATGGCCACCAACATCCCCCCCCACAATCTGGGGGAGGTGATCGACGCGGCCATCTGTGTGCTGGACAACGAGCACGCCACCCTGGCCGACCTGATGGAGCACGTCAAGGGTCCGGATTTTCCCACCAAGGGAATCATTATGGGCCGGGCGGGCATCCGGGCGGCCTATGCCACCGGCCGGGGAAAAATTGTGCTCCGGGCCCGGACGGAGTTTGAGACCTTCGGCAAGGACCGCACCCGCATCATCGTCAGCGAGCTGCCCTACCAGGTGAACAAGCGGCAGATGATCCGCAACATCGCCGACCAGGTGAAGGACAAGCGGCTGGAGGGCATCTCCGACCTGCGGGACGAGACGGACCGCAACGGAATGCGCATCGTCATCGAGCTCAAGCAGAATGCCAATCCCCAGGTGGTGCTGAACAAGCTGTTCAAGCAGACCGCCATGCAGTCCAATTTCTCCATCATCATGCTGGCCCTGGTGGACGACCAAAAGCAGCCCCGGATTTTGTCCCTGCGGAACATTCTGGACGAGTACATCGCCTTCCAGGAGCAGGTCATCCGCCGCCGCACCCAATACGATCTGCGCAAGGCCCAGGAGCGCGCCCATCTGTTAGAGGGTCTGCTGGTGGCCCAGGACAACATCGACGAGGTCATTCACATCATCCGCACCAGCTATGACGACGCCAAGCAGCGCCTGATGGAGCGCTTCAGCTTGGACGAGGTGCAGACCCAGGCCATTTTGGAGATGCAGCTACGCCGTTTGCAGGGGCTGGACCGGGAAAAGCTGGAGGCGGAGTACAAGGAGCTGGAGGAGAAAATCGCCTACTACAACGAGCTTCTTGCCAGCGAGGAGAAGCTGCGGGGCGTGCTCAAGGACGAGCTGATCGCCATCCGGGACAAGTTTGGCGACAAGCGGATCACGGAGATTCAGGACGTGGCCGATGAAATCGATATCGAGGATTTGATTGAGGAGGAGCAGTCCGTCTTTACCATGACGGAGGGGGGCTATATCAAGCGCACCAGCGCCAGCGAGTACGCCGCCCAGGGCAAGGGCGGCATGGGCCGAAAGGGCATGACGGCCCGGGAGGAGGACTACGTGAACACCGTGTTCACCGCCTCCACCCACGACCATATCCTGTTCTTCACGGACAAGGGCCGGGTGTTCCGGAAAAAGGGCTATGAGATTCCTGTGGCGGGCCGCACGGCCCGGGGCACCAATATCGTTAACGTTCTCCAGGTGGAGTCGGGGGAGAAGGTGGCCGCCATGATCCACACCAGAGACATCGGCGAGGGAGAGCAGCCGCGCTATCTGACCATGTTCACCCGAAACGGGACGGTGAAGCGCTTGGATGCGGCCTCTCTGAAAAACCTGCGCAACAACGGCCTGCGGGTGATAACCTTGGACGAGGACGACGAGCTCATTGAGGTGAAGGAGACCAACGGCAACCAGAATCTGCTCATCGCCACCCACAACGGAATGGCTGTCTGCTTTGACGAGGAGCAGGTGCGGGTGATGGGCCGCACTGCCGCCGGCGTGCGGGGCATCCGCCTGCGCCCGGGGGACTACGTGGTGGGCGCCGCCCGGGCCAAGCCGGGGTGCGCGGTGCTCACCATCACGGAGAACGGCTACGGCAAGCGTTCCCCGGTGGAGGACTACCGTGTGACCAACCGGGGAGCCCACGGCATCCGAAACTATGGGCTGACGGACAAGACCGGCCCTGTTGTGGGGGTGAAGGTGGTGGACGGCAGCGAGGATCTGCTGCTGGTGACCCAGTCCGGCACGCTGATCCGCACCGATGTGGACGCCATCCGGATTTGCGGCCGGTCCAGCCAGGGTGTGATCGTCATGCGCTTTAAGGATGAGGGCGATAGAGTGATCGCCCTGTCTTTGGCAGAAAAGGAGGATACCTCTCCCGCGGAGGAGTGACGAAGGTGCCGGCTTTCGGCGGCTCGCCTCCCGCGAGGGACGGCCTTCGGCGACCTACGTTCTCTCATGCGAGAGAAAGTAGGCAAAGCGCACGCTTCCCGATACGGGAAAGGGAGATAACCCATCCGGCCACACCCGAAGGAGAAAGGAATTTCTGCCGATGAAAACAGTCACGTTATACACCGACGGCGCCTGCTCCGGCAACCCCGGCCCCGGCGGCTGGGGAGCCATCCTGATGTTTGGCGAATACAAAAAAGAGCTCAGCGGGGGGGAGCGCAACACCACCAACAACCGCATGGAGCTCACGGCTGTGATCCGGGGTTTGGAGGCGCTGAAGGAGCCCTGCGCGGTGGAGCTGTATTCCGACTCCAAGTACGTCATCGACGCGCTGGAAAAGGGCTGGGCCAAGGGTTGGCGGGCCCGGGGCTGGGTCAAGGCCGATAAAAAGCCCGCCCTGAACCCCGATTTGTGGGAGCGGCTGCTGGAGCTGTGCGAGACCCACGCCGTTACCCTCCACTGGGTCAAGGGGCACGCCTCCAACCTTTATAACAACCGCTGCGACGAGTTGGCGGTGGGGGAATGGCAGAGGCTGAAATGAGAAAAGCGCCGGGTTATCCCGGCGCTTTTTCTTATTCTTCTTCCTCCTGTTCCAGCCGTTTCAGGTGATCCCGCAGGGCGAGGTTGATATAGCTGGAAACGGATCGGTCATCGTATTCGGCCAGTCCTTTGATTTTTTGATAAATAGGGTCGTCCAGCGTAATGCTGATACGTGTCTTCAGTGGCTTCATATTATCACCTGCCTCATCATAGCATGATTGCCGACCTAATATTGACAATTCATATTAGATAATATACAATATGAGGGGGTGATATCATGAACGAAATTGAGTTTGATAAAGCATTTGATGAATTCCTGGACAGCGAATTGTGCGAACGGGAAGTGGCACATATCAGCAAGCTTTTGCGAGCTACGTTCTTTGCCGGCTGGACCGCCGCAATGGGCTCTGATATCAAGAAGGTCATGCGAATAGGGTGTGAGGAAAAAAGTTCCCCCTCCTGATAGGAGGGGGAGCTTTTTTATTCTTCCTCTTTGGCGGTGCAGGTGATGTTCAGTTCATCCAGCTGCTTTTGGTCCACAACGGACGGCGCGCCCATCATCAGGTCCTGGGCGTTCTTGTTCATGGGGAAGGGGATGACCTCCCGGATGGATTCCTCCCCGGTGAGCAGCATCACCATGCGGTCCACCCCCGGCGCGATGCCCGCGTGGGGGGGTGCGCCGTAGGTAAAGGCGTTGTACATGGCGGGGAACTTGGCCATCACGTCGTCCTCGCCCAGCCGGACCAGCTGAAACGCCTTGATCATGATCTCCGGGTCGTGGTTACGCACCGCGCCGGAGGACAACTCCACGCCGTTGCACACCAGGTCGTACTGGTCGGCGGTGATGCTCAGCGGGTCGATCTCACCCGCGATGGCCTTCTCGATGGTGCTCAGTCCGCCGGAGGGCATGGAGAAGGGGTTGTGGCAGAATTCCAGCTCGCCGCTCTCCTCCCCGATCTCGTACATGGGGAAGTCCACGATCCAGCAGAACTCATACCGCTCCACATCCATGTGGCCGGAGCAGAAGGCGCCCAGCTTGTTCCGGAGCACGCCCGCCGTCTTCTGGGCGGCGAGCAGCTTGCCCGCCGTCAGCCCCACGAAGCAGCCGGGGGTCAGCCCCAGGGCCTCCACCACCTGATCCTTGATGGGCTGGACAAATTTGGCGATGCCGCCCACGATTTCACCCTTCTCATCGTAGCGGAACCAGTACGCCTTGTTGCCCGACTGGACCTCCACCTCGTTGCAGATGCCGTCGATCTGCTTCCGGGTGCCCTCAAAGCCGGACACCACGATGGCCTTGACGGTGTTCCCCTCAAAGGGCCCGAAGCCGCACCCGGCCAGCAGTTGTGTGGCGTCGGTAAGGGTCAGGTCAATGCGCAGGTCGGGCTTGTCGGAGCCGTACTTGTCCATGGCCTCCAAATAGGGGATGCGCTGGAACGGCGCCTGAGAGGCGATGTTGTACTTGCCGTACTTGGCAAAAATGGGGGGGAGGACCCGCTCCAGCACGGCGAATACGTCGTCCTGGCTGGCGAAGGCCATCTCCATGTCCAGCTGGTAGAACTCGCCGGGAGAGCGGTCGCCCCGGGCGTCCTCGTCCCGGAAGCAGGGGGCGATTTGGAAATACTTGTCGAAGCCGGAGGCCATGAGCAGCTGCTTGAACTGCTGGGGGGCTTGAGGCAGGGCGTAGAACTTGCCCGGATGCTTGCGGGAGGGCACCAGGTAGTCCCGGGCCCCCTCCGGGGAGGAGGCGGTCAGGATGGGGGTGGTGATCTCCAAAAAGCCCTCGCCGGTCATGGCGGCGCGCAGGGCGGCCACCACCTTGCAGCGCAGGATGATGTTGTTCTTCACCTCGGGGTTGCGCAGGTCCAGATAGCGGTACTTCAGCCGCTGGGTCTCGTCGGCCTCCCGGCTGCGGTTGATGGGGAAGGGCAGCTCGTTGTGGCGGCAGCGGCCCAGCACCTCGATTTTGGCGGGCACCACCTCAATGTCGCCGGTGGGCAGCTTGGGGTTCTTGCTGTCCCGCTCCCGGACCACGCCCTCCACTGAGAGGGTGGACTCCTTGTTCAGCCCCTTGACGGCCGCCATCATCTCCTCGGTTTCCAGGACGATCTGGGTGGTGCCGTAGAAGTCCCGGAGCACCACAAAGGCCAGGTTCTGGCCCACCTCCCGGATATTCTCCATCCAGCCCACCAGCTTCACCTGCTGGCCTACGTGTTCCATGCGCAGGTCGTTGCAGGTATGGGTGCGCGATTGAACCATTGGAATCATCTCCAATTTGTATAGTCTTGTTATTTGATAACCCTGAGTCAACCTGTGGCTTCCTCAGGGACACCATACGTCCGTACAATTTCCACCAGCTCGTAGAACAGGGCCGGGTCGCAGTAATAGATGTCATAGCCCCAGCCATTGTGGGAGATCATCTTTCCGCTTTCGCCGAAATAGAAGAATTGTCTGTTGCCCTCTCCCCAGGTGATGGCGGCGGTGATGTCGTCGCTCCACCCCAAGGAAATCTGTTCCCGGGGGATGAGGCTGTCCAGGCTGGCCCGGAAGGTGCGCTGTTCCAGGGCCTGGAGGATGGCGCCGGCGGCCTCATCAAAGCCGGGGTCCTCCTGCCGAAGCTGCCAGTGCAGGTAGCCCAGCTTTTCCTCGGCGGTCTCCGCCTCCCAGTCCGGGTCGGCCATGGTGAGGCTGGCGAACAGCACCTCTGCGTCGTCCCCGGTAATCTCCACCCACGTCCGGGGCCGGGTGTACCACAGGCAGAGCAGGGCGATAACTGCGGCGGCCGCTCCGGCGAGGAGGAATCCCTTCTTTTTCAATCTCATCACCAATCGCAATATAAAAACAATATATTACAATTAGGATTTAATTTTCCGGTTCCCGGATGGGGGCTTGGGCGGCGCTGCCGGCCAGGGCCAGGCGAATCCGCTCAATGATCTCCGCCGCGCTGAGCAGCTCCTGCTCCCCGGTGCGCATATCCTTCAGAGAGGCTTTCCCCTGAGTAATTTCATCCTCCCCTAATAACAGGATGTAGGGGACGCCCAGCTTGTCGGCGTAGGACATCTTCTGCTTGAACTTCTTCTGCTCGGTGTAGAGCTGGGTGCGCACCCCCGCCTCA
>ERZ808046.986-NODE-986-length-15764-cov-12.898323_pt1 | contig 15764 bp, 12 predicted proteins | sample MGYA00380196_ERZ808046 | MGnify/ENA primary metagenome ERZ808046 (study PRJEB31490, sample SAMN06133421) | mouse gut metagenome | isolation source: Z6_2 | host: mice | place: China: Chengdu | collected 2015-05 ...
ATACTCTACACCCAGCTATTCAACCTCTTATGCGACAAGGCAGATGATGAATACGGCGGGCGGCTTCCCGTCCATGTGCGGTGCTTACTTGACGAGTTTGCGAACATCGGGCAGATACCGAAGTTTGAAAAGCTCATAGCCACCATAAGGAGCCGGGAAATATCCGCTTCAATCATTTTACAGAGCCAGTCACAGCTAAAGGCAATCTACAAGGACAACGCCGATACCATAGTCGGCAACTGCGACACGACCCTTTTCTTGGGCGGCAAGGAAAAAACGACCCTCAAAGAAATATCGGAGATTTTAGGGAAAGAAACCATAGACAGCTTCAATACGTCTGAAACCAGAGGGCGGGAGCTTTCCCACGGGCTGAACTACCAGAAATTGGGGAAAGAGCTTATGACACAGGACGAGATCGCGGTCATGGACGGAGGGAAATGTATCTTACAGGTGCGCGGGGTGCGCCCCTTTTTCAGTGATAAATTCGACATAACAAAACACCCGAAATACAAGTACCTTTCCGACGCAGACCCGAAAAACGCCTTTGACATGGAGAAGCATATCAAACGCCGCCCCGCCCTTGTGAAGCCGGACGAGGAATTTGACGTTTACGAGATTGACGGAGAGGGCTTGCAGGAGGACGCGGACGGTGAATAAGCAGACCAAACGCCAGCGGGAGGAATTGCGGCGGGCTGAACTGCGGAGGTTTGTCAAGGACTGCGAAAGGCTTTACGAACAGAACCGGGGACGGCAGGGGGCAAAGATTATCCCTTTTCCCTGCCAGCAAAAAGAAAGGAGGGATTGATGTCAAGGGCAGAAAAACCGGGCATGAGATACGCGCCCCCTGCGGCATGGAAATGTGGATAACAGGCTACGGGGCTATGGAAAACGCCATTCACAGCACATGGAAAAGCGAAATGCAGCTTTTCCACGTCCTGCAAACAGCGTTTCCCACAGCCCCATAAAACAGCCAGTTACCCACATTCCCACACCGCCGACTACTACGGAAAAAGACCCTTTCCTACCTGTCATTCATAAAAAAGATTTTAAGGAGATGATCGGAAATCAAGAACGTAAACACGGGCTACATGATACGCGCCCCTACCCATTAGGGACACGGCACACGGCGGCAGGAGCCGCACCTTTACAACTGAATACCGCCGCGCCGCAGAAGTTACGCGGCGTGGGGACACCGCCTTTACCACAGGGCGGTTTTTTTATGCGGCGGCGACCATACGCCGACCGCCTTTGTCCGCTTGCCGGACAGCCGCACAGCGGCAGAAAGGATTTTATCATGGCATTTTTTAGTTCAGCAGTAGGCGTTTTGCAGACACTTGTTATCGCTCTTGGAGCTGGTCTTGGCATTTGGGGCGTTATCAACCTCATGGAGGGCTACGGCAATGACAACCCCGGCGCGAAGTCACAGGGCATGAAGCAGCTCATGGCGGGCGGCGGCGTTGCCCTGATCGGCACGACCCTTGTTCCCCTGCTTGCCAACCTGTTCGGCTAAGACGCGCGGGTAAAGGCTTATGCAGAGCATACTTGACGCGATTAACGAATGGATAAAGGAAATCCTTATCGGAGCCATTAACGGTAATCTGTCAACTATGTTCGGGGACGTAAACGAGAAAGTCGGCACCATTGCCGCAGAGGTAGGGCAGACCCCGCAGGGCTGGAACGCGGGCATATTCAACATGATACGGACGTTATCAGAGAATGTGATCGTACCCATTGCGGGGCTTGTCATTACCTACGTCCTATGCGTGGAGCTAATCAGCATGGTTACGGAAAAGAACAACATGCACGACGTTGACACGTTCATGTTTTTCAAGTGGTTTTTCAAGGCGTGGGTGGCGGTGTACCTTGTCACCCACACCTTTGACATTACTATGGCGGTGTTCGACGTTGCGCAGCACGTCGTTTCCGGCGCGGCGGGGGTGATCGGCGGCAGCACAGAGATTGACGCAGCCGCCGCCCTTGCTTCCATGCAGGGAGGGCTTGACGCTATGGAAATCCCCGAACTGCTTCTGCTTGTCATGGAAACAAGCCTTGTGAGCTTGTGCATGAAAATCATGTCCGTGCTTATCACGGTTATCCTGTACGGCAGAATGATAGAAATTTACCTTTACTGTTCGGTATCGCCTATCCCATTTGCAACAATGACAAACCGGGAATGGGGACAGATAGGCAACAACTACCTTAAATCCCTGTTCGCGCTTGGCTTTCAAGGGTTTTTGATTATGATATGCGTCGGCATATATGCGGTGCTGGTAAACAGCATGATTGTAGCGGATAACTTACACAGCGCGATATTTTCCCTTGCGGCTTATACGGTGATCCTCTGCTTTTCCCTGTTCAAATCCGGCGCGCTTGCAAAGTCAATTTTTTCGGCGCATTAAAGGCGTGTCAAGGATAGGGTGGAGATTTTCAGAGCGAAGCGGCGAAAATACTACCCGACCTTGACGCGGGAGGAACCCCATATAATAGGGACGGGCAAAGGGCATAAACTGACCTTTGCCTTGATTACCCCTATGGGGCTTGGAAAGGAGGCAACGACCATTGAAAAGAAATACGGCATAATCTACGCCGACCCGCCGTGGCAGTACACGCAGAAGCGGCTGTCCGGCGCAGCGGAACACCACTACCCCACAATGGGGACAGCGGAACTATGTGCGCTCCCCGTGGCTGACATTGCAGCAGAGGACAGCGCACTTTTTTTGTGGGCGACATTCCCGCAGCTTGCCGAAGCCCTGCGGCTTATCAAGGCTTGGGGCTTTACCTATAAGACCGTCGCCTTTGTGTGGCTGAAACTCAACAAGAAATCCTATACATGGTTTTACGGCTTGGGGTTTTGGACGCGGGGCAATGCGGAAATCTGCTTACTTGCCACACGGGGACACCCAAAGAGGAAATCGGCGGGTATTCATCAATTCATTATTTCCCCCGTTGAGCAGCACAGCAAGAAGCCGGACGAAACGCGGGACAGGATCGTTGCCCTCATGGGCGACGTTCCCCGGATAGAGCTTTTTGCAAGGCAGGAAACGGCGGGCTGGGACACATGGGGGAACGAAACCAGAAACAGTATCACACTCTGACGGAAAGGAGGTTTTTAAGTATGGCGTATGTGCCAGTACCAAAGGACTTGTCAAAAATTAAAACGAAAGTCGCCTTTAACCTTACGAAGCGGCAGATCGTTTGTTTTGCGGCAGCACTCATTGTAGGCTTGCCGCTTTTCTTTTTGCTAAAGGACAGCGCGGGGACGAGCTTCGCGGCGTTCGTGATGATCGTCGTCATGCTCCCCTGCTTCCTCATGGCAATGTACGAGAAACACGGGCAGCCCCTTGAAACGGTAATCAGGAACATTGTGGAAACAAAGTTTGTCCGACCAAAGGAGCGACCCTACCAGACACAGAACCTATACGCTGTCTTGGAGAAGCAGCGGAAACTTGAAAAGGAGGTATCAGCGATTGTCAAAGGAAACAACCAAAGGCGGCGCAGCGGGAAAAAGCCCCGGAAATAAAGCAAAGCGGAAGCTGACCCGCGACGAGAAAAAACAGATCGCCGCCGTAATCAGACAGGCAAAGGGGGACGGAAAGGCGCACACGGCGCAACAGACAATCCCCTACTTACAGATGTACCCGGACGGGATATGCCGGGTGACGGAAAAGAAATACAGCAAGAGCATTGTTTACGAGGACATAAACTACCAGCTTGCACAGGCAGACGAAAAGACCGCCATTTTTGAGAACTGGTGCGACTTCCTCAACTATTTTGACGCTTCCGTTTCGGTGCAGCTCTCTTTCATCAATCAGGGGACGCAGCGGGAGGAAGCAGAAAAAGCAATCAACATTCCGGCGCAGGACGACGCTTTCAACTCTATCCGCACGGAGTATTCCGATATGCTCAAAGCCCAGCTTTCCAAAGGCAACAACGGGCTTGTGAAGCACAAGTATATCACATTCAGTATCGAAGCCGACAACCCGGCGGCGGCAAAATCCCGCCTTGCCCGTATCGAAACGGACATACTGAACAATTTCAAGGTGCTGGGGGTATCTGCCCGCCCGCAGACGGGCTATGAACGCTTACAGACCATGCACGGGGTATTCCACCCGGAGGGGGAGCCGTTCAGTTTTGACTTTTCATGGCTTGCCCCGTCCGGGCTTACCACAAAGGACTTTATCGCCCCGCCCTCATTCCGTTTTGGCGAGGGGCGTTACTTCCGCATGGGGAAAAAGATCGGCGCGGTGTCATTCCTTGAAATCCTTGCGCCGGAGCTGAACGACCGTATGCTTGCGGATATGTTAGACCTTGAAACGGGCGTGATCGTAAACCTGCATATCCACAGTATCGACCAGACGGAAGCAATCAAGACGGTAAAGAGGAAAATCACCGACCTTGACAAAATGAAGATCGAGGAACAGAAAAAAGCCGTCCGCGCCGGGTATGACATGGACATAATCCCGTCCGACCTTGCCACCTTTGGCGGCGAAGCGAAAAATCTCTTGCAGGACTTACAGAGCAGGAATGAAAGAATGTTCCTCTTGACGTTCCTTGTGGTGAACATGGCAGACACGAAGCGGAAGCTGGATAATGACATTTTCGCGGCGGCGGGCATTGCACAGAAATACAACTGCCGCTTAACCCGCCTTGACTACCAGCAGGAAGCGGGGCTTATGTCAAGCGTCCCTATCGGGGAGAACCTTATCCCCATTCAAAGGGGGCTGACAACTTCCAGCACGGCTATCTTTATCCCCTTTATCACGCAGGAGCTTTTTCAGAGGGGAGCAAGCCTTTACTATGGCTTAAACGCCCTCTCCAACAACATGATACTTTGCGACCGCAAGCAGCTCAAAAACCCCAACGGGCTTATCTTGGGAACGCCGGGAAGCGGAAAATCCTTTGCGGCAAAGCGGGAAATGACAAACGCTTTCCTCATTACCGACGACGACATTATTATCTGCGACCCGGAAGCAGAGTATTACCCCCTTGTGCAGCGGTTACAGGGACAGGTGATAAGGCTTTCCCCCACCAGCCCGCACTACGTCAACCCTATGGATATAAACCTCAATTACAGCGAGGACGACAACCCGCTTGCATTAAAAAGCGACTTTATCCTTTCCCTATGTGAGCTGATCGTCGGCGGCAAGGAAGGCTTGCAGCCCGTCGATAAGACCGTCATTGACCGCGCCGTTAGGAATGTGTACCGCCCTTTCCTTGCTTCCCCCGACCCGGCAAAAATGCCGATTTTGGGCGACCTGTACGACGAGCTTTTGAAGCAGCCGGAGCCGGAAGCGGCGCGTATCGCGGCGGCATTGGAGCTTTATGTTTCCGGGAGCCTTAACGTGTTCAACCACCGTACCAACGTGGAGCTTAACAACCGCCTTGTCTGCTTTGACATTAAACAGCTTGGGAAGCAGCTCAAAAAGCTGGGTATGCTCATTGTGCAGGATCAAGTGTGGAACCGCGTCACCGTGAACCGGGCGGCGCAGAAATCCACAAGGTATTTTATGGACGAATTTCACCTGCTCTTAAAAGACGAGCAGACCGCCGCCTATTCCGTGGAAATCTGGAAGCGTTTCAGAAAATGGGGCGGCATACCCACAGCGATCACGCAGAACGTCAAAGACCTTTTGGCAAGCCGGGAAGTGGAAAATATCTTTGAGAACAGCGATTTTGTCCTCATGCTCAATCAGGCGGCGGGCGACCGGGCTATCCTTGCGAAGCAGCTCAACATCTCCCCGCAGCAGATGAGCTATGTCACCCATTCCGAAGCGGGCGAGGGGCTTATCTTTTACGGCAACGTCATTCTGCCCTTTGTAGACCGTTTCCCGAAAGACACGGAGCTTTACCGGGTAATGACGACGAAGCCGGAGGAAGTGGGCGGCGCGTGATCTTAAATTTTATAAAAGGCTGGAAAGGCGTATCTGAAAACAGGACAGATACGCCTTTCTTTATGCCCGGAAACAGAAAGGAGGGGCTTAATTGCAGATTTTAATAGCGTGCGAGGAAAGCCAAAGGGTAACAGCCGAAATGCGGAAGCTGGGGCATGAAGCATACTCCTGCGATATAGAGCCGTGCAGCGGCGGACACCCGGAATGGCACATACAGCATGACGTTATCCCTATCTTGAATGGCAGCTGCAGCTTTGAAACCGCTGACGGAAGAATACACGGCATTTACGGGAAATGGGACATGATTATTGCCTTTCCACCCTGTACCTATCTGACTTCGGCGGGAATACGGCATTATTCCCTAAAGTGCAACAGTGCGGAAAAAGTTGCGGAACGGATAAAAGAACGTGAAAGAGCCGTTAATTTTTTTATGGCGTTTGCGGACGCAGACTGTAACAGGACAGCTATTGAAAACCCGGTGGGATATATGAATACACACTGGAGGAAACCCGACCAGATCATACACCCGTATTTCTTTGGCGACAACGCAAAAAAGCGTACCTGCCTTTGGCTGAAAGGGCTGCCAAAACTGGAACCCACAAATATGCTGCCCGAACCGCAGCCCATGTATGTCTGCCAGGGAGTGAAATGCTGGGGCAAAAAAATAGGCTGGTGCGAGGGAATGAGGGGCATTAAAGGAGGACAGAAAGAACGGGCAAAGGCAAGAAGCAAAACCTTTCCCGGCATTGCAAAGGCAATGGCTGAACAGTGGGCGGGAAGATGTGTGTTGGAACAGGAAAACAGCCCCATACAGGGGCGCAGATCGGAGGTGACAGACCATGAAGCAGTACAAAGCCCGTGACAAGATCACGCAGAAAATGAGCCGGGACGGGGCTATCGAAGTCAACGAAGCCAAAGGCACAAAAAAACGTATCAGCAAGCGGGCGCGGGAAGCTGCCCTTAACAGAACCCCGGAGCAACAGGCGGCGCAGGACGCACAGGCAGTACCGCCCACGCCGGGCAGCACAGCACCGCCCATATCCACCAACGCGCCGCCCCTGCCCCATGCGCCGGGGACGGAGCCGGAACAGGACACGGGAGCCGCCGAGCGCGTCTTTGAACATATCGACGGGGCGCATACCCGCGCGGCTTCCAAAAAGGCGGCAAGGAAAGCACAGGCAGAAGCAGAAAGCCGCGCCCGCACTTCCCGGCTGCAATTCACCGAGGAAGAACGGGCAACGCCGGAGCTTGAAAAGTACATCAAGAAATCCGACAAAGCCGCCGACCGTCTGGACGAAGCAAGGGCAAAAATCCCAAAGGAAAAGAAACTTGTAAAGGAACGCGCCTTTGACGAAGCCACCGGGAAAGGCAAGACCCGCCTGCATTTCGAGGAACGGGAAAAGCCTATAAACGACGGCAGGAACCACAAAAACCCGCTGTCCCGCCCCGTGCAGGAAGCGGGCATTTTCGTCCATAACAAAGTACATTCCGTGGAAAAGGACAATTCCGGCGTGGAGGGTGCGCATAAATCCGAGGAATTAGCGGAGAAAGGCGCAAAATACGGGGCGCGGAAAGTACGGGAGGGCTACCGCAGCCACAAGCTAAAGCCCTACCGGGCGGCGGCAAAGGCTGAAAAAGCAGCGGAAAAGGCAAACGTGAACTACCTCTACCAAAAGGCACTCCACGACAACCCGCAGATTGCCGCGTCCAACCCGTTCTCCCGGTATATGCAGAAGCAGCGCATTAAAAAGCAGTATGCAAAGACCGTAAAGGCACAGGGCGCAAAGACCGCAAAAAACGCAGCGGAAAACACCCGGAAAGCCGCAAAAAAGACCGCAGAGGAAACGAAGAAAGCCATTGCTTTTATCGGGCGGCACCCGGCAGGGGTATGTACCGCCATTGCCGCGCTGCTCCTGTTCATTATGGTATCTTCCGCGCTGTCCTCTTGCGGTGCTATGTTTTCCGGGACGCTTAACGGCATACTTGGGACTTCCTACACGTCGGAGGACGCGGATTTAGTCGCTACGGAAAACAACTATGCGGCACTGGAAACGGAGCTGCAACGCGAGATTGACAATATCGAAAGCGACCACCCCGGCTATGACGAGTACCGCTATGACCTTGACAGTATCGGGCATAACCCCCACGAATTAGCGTCCTACTTGACCGCACTCTTGCAGAGCTATACCCCGGCGACCGCACAGGCAGAGCTGAACCGCGTCTTTGAAAAGCAGTACACCTTGACGCTGACAGAAGAAATTGAAATACGCTACCGCACCGAAACAAGCACCGACCCGGAAACTGGGGAAACAACCAGCGAGGAAGTACCCTACGAGTATTATATCCTTAACGTGAAGCTGACAAATAAACCGATTGACAGCTTTGTATCGGAGCTTTTGACCGCTGAACAGCTTGAAATGTACCGTGTTTACATTGAAACCAGCGGAAACAAGCCTTTGATTTTTGGCGGCGGTTCCCCGGACACAAACCCGTCCGAGGATTTAAGCGGCGTACAGCTTGTGAACGGCACACGCCCCGGCAACACCGCCATTGTTGACCGGGCAAAGTCACAGGTAGGCAACGTAGGGGGACAGCCCTATTGGAGCTGGTACGGCTTCAACAGCCGCGTGGAATGGTGCGCCTGTTTCGTATCATGGTGCTACAATCAAGCCGGGAAAAGCGAGCCGCGCTTTGCCGCCTGCCAGTCGCAGGGTATTCCGTGGTTCCAGTCACACGGGCAATGGGGCGACCGAAGCTATACAAACATAGCCCCCGGCGACGCTATCTTTTTCGATTGGGACGGCGACGGGAGCGCAGACCATGTAGGGCTTGTGATCGGCACGGACGGGCAGCGCGTTTACACCGTCGAGGGCAATTCCGGCGACGCCTGCAAAATAAAAAGCTATCCCCTTGACTACCGCTGTATCAAAGGCTACGGGCTGATGAATTGGGACTGAACAACATTTTTTGACTATGAAAAGAGTTTTGAATTATGGCAACAAACAAGATTGAACGTATCGACCGGGAGATTGAAAAGACCCGCGAAAAGATCACCGAGTACCAGAACAGGCTGAAAGGGCTGGAAGCGCAGAAAACCGAAGCGGAGAATTTGCAGATCGTCCAGCTTGTGCGCTCCATGCGGCTTTCCCCGCAGGAGCTTACCGCCATGTTAAAGGGCGGCGCAATCCCCGGCATGACCCCCGCGCCCGCTTATGGCGGCGCAGACAATGAAGAAATGGAGGAAAACGAAGATGAAGAATAAGAAAACCCTTAAAATGTTTTTGACCTTATGCGCCGCCCTCATGGTTATGGGCGGCTTTTCTGTTACCGCTTATGCGCAGACCCCGGAGGGACAGGGCGACGCGACCGACGACAGCGGCGTGATCTACGAGGAACCCGAAAAGGAAGAACCCCTCACCCCGGACGGGAACGCGACCCTTGTTGACGATTTCGGCGGCAACAAGCAGCTTATCACGGTGACGACCAAAAACGGCAACTATTTTTATATCCTCATTGACCGGGACGACGAGGGCGAGAACACCGTGCATTTCCTCAATCAGGTGGACGAAGCCGACCTTATGGCACTTATGGAGGACGGAAGCACAGAAACGGAAGAACCGCCCGCCGTCTGCAACTGTACGGATAAATGCGAAGCCGGAAAAGTAAATACGGCTTGCCCGGTATGCAGCACCAGCATCACCGCCTGTAACGGCAAGGCAGCGGAGCCGGAACCCGACGAGCCGGAGGAACCACAGGAAAAGAAAACAGGCACAGGCGGGCTTCTGGTATTCCTCATTGTGGCACTCTTGGGCGGCGGGGGCGCGTTCTATTATTTCAAAGTGATGAAACCGAAGCAGAGCGTCAAAGGCGGCACAGACCTTGACGATTTCGATTTTGACGATTACGACGAGGACGAGCCGGAAGCCGACGACACAGAAAGCGACGGGGAAACGGAGGACGTGGACGCATGACGCTTTTCACCGACAACCCTTTAGAAAGAATGATGATACAGAAACCGGGAAGCGGGCGGCGGGGAAAATCCCCGCCCCTTTCCATTCCCCCGCGCTGCATGGGCTGTCCCTACAACCGGGAGCCGCCCTGCGTGGGGTACTGTATCAAAAAGCTATCAGAGAAAAAAACAGGACTTTGAAAGGAGGATTTTTTATTGGCTTCATATAGATTAGTCATTGCAGAAAAGCCCAGCGTCGCGGCTGGTATCGCCGCCGCGCTTGGCGTTAAGGAAAAGAAAGACGGGTATATCGAGGGCGGGGGCTACCTCATTTCTTGGTGTGTCGGTCATCTGGTGGAGCTTGCGGAAGCTGCCGCCTACGGGGAGCAGTATAAAAAGTGGAGCTATGAGAGCTTACCCATTCTGCCGGGGGAATGGCAGTACACCGTATCTGCGGACAAGGAAAAACAGTTTGCGACCTTAAAGGGGCTTATGCACCGCGCCGACGTTTCCGAAGTTGTGAACGCTTGCGACGCTGGGCGCGAGGGGGAACTGATCTTCCGCTTTGTCTACCACATGGCGGGCTGCAACAAGCCCATGCGCCGCTTGTGGATTTCCTCAATGGAGGACGCGGCGATCAAGGCGGGCTTTGCCGACCTTAAAGACGGGCGGGACTATGACGCGCTCTATGCTTCCGCATTATGCAGGGCAAAAGCCGACTGGATAATCGGTATCAACGCGACCCGGCTTTTCTCCTGCCTGTATGGAAAGACCTTGAACGTGGGACGGGTGCAGACCCCGACCTTAAAAATGCTCACCGACCGGGGCGCGGCGATCACAGGATTTCAGAAAGAAAAATACTACCATGTGCGCTTATGTTTATCCGGCGCGGAAGCAGTAAACGAAAGGATTTCAGACAAGGAAAAGGCTGACGGGCTGAAAGCAGCTTGTGAAGCGGCACAGGCGGTATGCGTTTCCCTCACCAGAGAGAAAAAGACCGCCGCCCCGCCGAAGCTCTTTGACCTCACTTCCTTACAGCGGGAAGCAAACAAAATCTACGGTTACACGGCGAAGCAGACCCTTGACCTTGCACAGACCTTGTATGAAAAGCGGTTGCTGACCTATCCCCGTACAGACAGCGCATTTTTGACGGACGACATGGGGGACACGGCGGCAAAGACCGTTTCCCTGTTATCCGGGAAGCTCCCCTTTATGCAGGGAGTATCTTTTACGCCGGATATTTCCCGGACGCTTGACAGCAGACAGGTAAGCGACCACCACGCCATTATCCCCACTATGGAGCTTGCAAAGACTGACATAGCGACGCTGCCGGAAAGTGAAAGGAATATCCTCACCCTTGCCGGGGCGCGTCTTATATTTGCCGCCGCCGAGCCGCACATTTACGAAGCGGTCACGGCGGTTTTCTCATGCGCAGATACAGAGTTTACGGCAAAGGGGAAAACGGTACTCTGCCCCGGCTGGAAAGACCTTGAACGCCGCTTCCGGGAAACCTTGAAAAGCAAGCCCGACGAGGAAGCCGAAGCAGAAGCCACCCTGCCGGAGCTTGCAGAGGGGCAGACCTTTGAACACCCGGCGGCAAAGGTGACGGAGCATTTCACAACGCCGCCGAAGCCCCACAATGAAGCAACCCTTTTGTCGGCAATGGAACGCGCCGGGAACGGGGACACCGACCCGGACGCGGAACGCCGGGGGCTTGGCACTCCCGCCACCCGCGCCGCCGTCATAGAAAAGCTGGTGAAGTCCGGCTTTGTGGAAAGGAAAGGCAAGCAGCTTATCCCCACGGAAAACGGCAACGCCCTTATCTCTATCCTGCCGGATATGCTGACCTCTCCACAGCTTACCGTCGAATGGGAAAACAATCTGACGCAGATCGCAAAGGGAGCCGCCGACGCCGGGGACTTCATGGCGGGCATTGAAGCTATGGCGCGGGAGCTGGTAACGTCAAACACCGCCGCAGGCAAAAGCAAGGTGAATTTCACGGATAAGGACGGAAAGCCCCCTATCGGCAAATGCCCCCGGTGCGCTTCCCCCGTCCGCGAGGGAAAGAAAAATTACTACTGCTCTAACCGGGACTGCGGCTTTGTGATGTGGAAAAACGACCGTTTCTTTGAAGAAAGGAAAGTTGCCTTTTCCCCGAAGATTGCCGCCGCACTCTTAAAATCCGGCAGGGCAAACGTCAAGGGCTTGTATTCCCCGAAAACGGGCAAAACCTACGACGGAGCCATTGTTTTAGCCGATACGGGCGGGAAGTACGTCAACTACAAGATTGAGCTGACGAAGAAAAAATAAGTTTCGTAGCAAGCATAGGAAAAGAGTACCCTTTTCCGTAAATCCCCTGCCGACGTTTCCGCGCCGGACGGGGATTTTGCTTGTTGGGAAGTGTCCCAAACCCTCTTAAAAAACAAAAAATCTTGGCAGAAAGCGCGGGTGCTGCAAAGCAGACCGGGCAACACTAAAAAGAGCAGCTTTCGCAATGCTGCCATAAAAGAAAGGAGAAAACGAATGAGCGAAACATTTTCAGTTTTAATTGACAGCCGCAGCCGCTTTGAAACCGGGCAACCGGGCGGCGTGTGGCTTTCTATGCCGACTACCACGGAGCAGCTTCACGCAGCCATGAAAAGCGTCGGCATTACTGCGGACAACCCGCAGGACTTTTTTATCAATGGCTTTGCTGACACAGAGGAACACCCCTTTGACGTGCCGCTTGCCGTGATACAGGGAAGCACCATTGACGAGCTGAATTATCTTGGAAAGCTCTTGGAAATGCAGGGTGACGGCGACCGGGACAAATTCACGGCGGCGGTGACGTTTAAGGAACACGCCGGGAGCGTAAAAGACCTTATCAACCTTGCGCAGAACCTTGACTGCTACTGGATATACCCCACCATCCGAAGCGAAGCCGACTACGGCTATTACCTCATTGACGAGCTGGACGAATTGGAGCTGCCCGAAGAAGCAAAGAAGTATTTCAAGTACGAGGAATACGGGCAGGACGCGGTTCAGAAAGATAAAGGGCAGTTTACCGATCAAGGCTATATCTACAACAACGGCAACACCTTTTCACAGTGGTACAACGGGCGGGACAATGACATACCGAAAGAATACAAGGTAATGAGCTTCCCGGAGCCGGAACGCCCCGCCCCGGAGAAATCGGATTTTGAAGCGGCAGCGGAACCCGTTTTTGAGCCGCGCCCGGTTGCCCCGATTATCCTTACTTCCAAAAATTCCACCGACAAAATGAAAGAAATCACAGACCGTTTGGAGCATGGAATTATGGGGGTATTTGAAAATGGGCGGTACACCGATTATCTGCAAACCTTATCAAAGTTCCATAATTACAGCTTTAACAACACCGTACTGATCGCCATGCAGGGCGGTACGTTTGTCAAAGGCTATCAGCAATGGAAAAAGGAATTTGACCGCCATGTAAAGCCCGACGAGAAATCTATCAAGATACTTGCACCGTCCCCCTACATAGTCAAGCGGGAGGTTGAAAAAATTGACCCGCAAACCCAAAAGCCCATAATCGGCAAAGACGGGAAGCCCGTCACGGAAACAAAGGAAATCCAAATCCCCGCCTTTAAGATAGTGTCTGTTTTTGACGTATCACAGACCGAGGGGAAAGAGATACCGGGCATTACGGATAACGAATTGACGGGCGACGTGGAGCAATACAGGGACTTTTTTACTGCCCTTGAAAGGACTTCCCCCTTTGCTATGGGCTTTGAAGCGTTGGAGGGTACAGTAAAGGGACGCTGCTTTTATGACGGGCAGCGCATAGCGATCAACGAGGGAATGAGCGAGCTTCAGAACGTAAAGACCGCTATCCATGAGATCGCCCACGCGACGCTGCACAACATAGACCGGGACGCGCCGGAACGCCCCGACCGAAGCACAAGGGAGGTACAGGCGGAAAGTATCGCTTACACCGTATGCCAGCACTACGGGCTTGACACGTCCGACTACTCTTTCAATTACATTGCCACATGGAGCAGCGGGCGGGAGCTTGCAGAGCTGAAAAAATCCCTTGCCACAATCCGCAGCACCGCCGCCGAGCTGATTAACACCATTGACGGGCATTTAGCGGAAATCAGAAAAGAACGGGAAGCGGAGAAAGCACAGGAAGCCGAAAAAGAGCCGACACCCGACCTTGCCGCAGAGCCGACCGTCACAATCCTTTGGAGTGAAAGCAACCAGCTACGGGAGGGCGAAACAATCCCCCTGTCCCGTGCCGATACCCTGTTTGCGGTGCTGGACGAAGCCAGCCTTGATACGCCCCGTTATTTCAAGACGAGATTTCAGATTGATTATGTGATGAACGGAAAGCCCGACCATTACGAGGGGCAACAGGATTTTGGCGACGGGGACGGTTCCCTTATGGAGCATATCGAACAGCACCATACCTATTATCTGAACGATAAAGAGTGGGAAAACTACCTTTTACAGCATGAGGGCAAGGAAGCACTGGAAGCCGATAAGGAACAGCGGGCAATGCTGCTGAATGAGTTTATCCCCTATCTGAAACTGCATTGCAGTTTATCCGAAATGGAGCGTATCGCCGGAGGAGCCTTACAAGCCGGGGAGAGCCTTACCCCAACGGAAACCGCCTACCATACCGCCATGCAAGCCTACGTTACCGAGTGCCGGGGGCTTATCAATCAAGGCGAATACCATTTGCCACCCGTCCCACAGCTTAAAGATTTTGACGTGGAGCTTGCCGCCTACAAGGAACACGTCAAGGCAGAAATCGCACAGGAAGCGGCAGACGCGGGAATGACCGTGGAGGAATACGCCGCCAACGGGTACGAGCCTTACACCGCGCCGGAGCCGGAAGCGGCACAGACCGCCGAACCGCAGGAGCCGGAAAACCCCGTTTCTGAAAAAGCAGACACGCCGGAACAGGCAGGACAGACCACCGACAAACCACTTACGGATTTACAGAAAAAAGCGGTTGAGATTGCCAAACAGTACGAAGCTCTCCCCTTGCGGGAAAAGATCGGGATTGTTGCACAGGCTTTCGGCGGCACGGAGGGAAAAATAGAAACTTCTCCCTGTACCGGGAAATGGCGTGGGACAAGCGACATATCTATCAAGTTTGACAATGGCGCGTCCCTGTTTATCGGCAACCACAGAACACCGCAAGCCAAAACCGAAAAGGTGCAGACTGAATATGTTAATGCCGCATTGGTACGGTATAACCCGGAGATCATAGCCGCAACAAAGGAAGCCGCTATTGCCGCACTTAGGGCGCGGGAAACAAAAGACAATGAGCTTGCCGCACAAAAAGGTTTGAAGCCCTATACCCTGCTTAATGTGGAATTTAACGACGGTACGGACGAGAAAAGCGGCGGTCATATAGGCTGGTATTATGTGACGCTTGCCGTTGACGGTAAAATCCACGCCCATATAGAAACGGGGTTGAACTATGACATACTGGACGGGAAAGTGAGCGAGAACCCCACAAGGGAAAATTATTTTACAGCGGGGACATTGAAAGAAACTGATGTTGATTATGTTTTTAACAACGTCGGCTTTTCTTCAACCTCTGACCTGTATTCGCTGCCAATCAGCGAAGAAGTCCGGGAACGTGCAGAAAAGACGCTTGCAGAACGGAACGGGGCGCAGACGGAGAAAGCCGCCGCCCCGCAGAGCCATACAGCGGAGCAGCCGGAAACATCGGTTACATATTACCCGATCAACGAAGCCGCCGCCCGTCATGCAAATACGGTAAATAGCTTTTATGATTACAAGCCCGGAAGCGCAACGGCAGAATATCGCCACTATGTAGACGAAGCCGCCGAAATTGCCGCAAGGCAGAAAAAGCGTGTTGACCCCTCTTTCCATGAGAAGATCGACGGGCTGCTTGACGCTTACGCCCGGAAGCTGGCGGCGAACATGAATAA
>ERZ808046.987-NODE-987-length-15764-cov-4.847262_pt1 | contig 15764 bp, 21 predicted proteins | sample MGYA00380196_ERZ808046 | MGnify/ENA primary metagenome ERZ808046 (study PRJEB31490, sample SAMN06133421) | mouse gut metagenome | isolation source: Z6_2 | host: mice | place: China: Chengdu | collected 2015-05 ...
ATCACCAAACTTTTGAAATATTATTACGAATTCATACATTGATGGTCTGACCTCATTCAAGAAAAATTCTTTTTCCGAATAATGATAATCGCTGTAATATTTTCCATCGGTCACACTTAGCACATTATTTTTTAATATAATGGTAAATATTTTTGAACTATATCTATCCTTGCGATACCATAATTCTATTCTTAAATACATTTCACTAAACCAAAAATCAGTAACATCAGTATTATTTAAGCTGATTTTTTCATTGCTAGATTCATAATTCTTTAAGTATGAATAGAAGTTACATATATTAGCTTTTAATTTTGCAAAATAGTCATTATCATACTTAAAATGCTTTCCAGAATAGTATCTATAAAATTCTTCTAATGCCATTCTTTTATATTCATGATAAAACTCTGTATAATCCCAAAAGTAATCAAAAATAAATGTTTTCCTGTCGATATAATCCTCATAATAATCTCTATCACATTCATCTTCCCATTCCTTTTGTAAATTCGTTTGATTAATATGTACTAAATACTCTTCATCAAGAACATCACTCATAGAATGAAAAATGTCTTCTACACAATTTAATGCTAAATGTCCATCATTCACATAAGGCAGCAATAGCAAAAAGTCATCTGTAGTAACTGTCAATACTTTTTTAATATGTTTTGAATCAAGCCATACCTCCTGAAAATTTGCAAAATGTTCATTGAAATATGACCACTTCCCATACATTATATCTTCTTCCTTTTCATTTTTAAGCAAAGAAAACCATGCGTTTTTTACACTTTGAAATTTTCTTCTGGCTGTAATGTATGTTCTGCTTGTCTGATCATAGACTAATTCATCAGGCTCCACATATCCAATATTGATATTGCGTAATGGACAACTCCAATGTGAAAAATCATTTCCGTGAAATCCACCAATATTACAATATGTTATATTTGTAAATCCCTTTTCTTTATGGTTACGAACAATTTCATTATATCTGCTAATTGTTCCCTCTGTATACCCTTCCACTATTCTATACCATTGTTCAACCTTTTTATTATAAAAAGAAACATCATTTACCTGCACAACAGGTATCTTCCCATGATTAACAATCGTAATTAATGGATTTTCTTTTGTTATATCAACATCAAACAAAGTATTTTTTCGTGCCATTCTTTACGCTCCAATCACACACAAACTATCACATCATCTTCATTAATATAAAGTTGTCCATCATGGACAATTCCATTAATACAGCAGCATTCCGCATTCAAATCTACAAAACACAGCCCATTGCCTGTAAATTCCTTATGCTCTCCATTCTCCCATGCGTCAATGTCGGTCAGTTTATAATCAGATAACAAGAATTTCCTGTCTTCTGATGATAAATCTCCCCACTGCATACCCTCATAATCTTTTTCCCATGCTCTGACTACATTCACAAAATCCGACCATTGAACACCATCACAAGCATTAAGATCATCCGCTATTTCCTCCGCACTATTACAATCCTCTGCTTCAACTTCTCTATAGCCTGTCCGTGTAACTTCCACAATATATCTTTTCATTATGCCAATTCCTCCATCTTCACGAACTGAAAACCAATTACCTTTATCGCCCTTGGTGAATTAGGTTTCATCCTAATCTTTCCTTCATCTTCCAACGCCAGTAAATGATTACGTACACTGGCTGTAGAGCTTAAATATGTACCACTGCATATTTCCCTTATTGATGGCGCATATCCGTTTTTCTTGATAAAATCCACAATGAAGTTATACACTCGTTCCCGTCCTGTTCCTCTTCTATGCTTACTTCCATTCTCCATAGCTTTCACCTATCCTTTAAACTGTTTATAATTCTTATAATCTGTATCTACAATCCAGCCGTCAGATTGAAAATCTCCAATAGCGATCAACATAGCGGTCTTTGCTTTTTCTGCCTCAACAATTACTTCTCTACATCTTTTACTGGTATTGTAAGTAATACTGATAGGAACAATGAACTTTTTCACTCCATGCTCTTCATTCCATGTGGATTCAATATCGTCCATAATATCCATTAGATTCTGCTTCGCATCCTTTAACCAGTATAATTTCCCATTGATTTCTACCGGCTTACCAATCTCGAATTGATGAACAATGTGATCCGCTAACTGTTTCCGTCCTACTTCCATTCCTAATCTGAAAATCTCATTGTTTGTCAAATCCATTCTGTTATTGCTCATGCTGTTTATCCTCCATCTATCTGTTTAAAGTCTGTCTTTTTTTCTGTTCCTTCTATATATAATAAGATTCCATCCGATTACTCTAAAGAAAATCAAAATAATTTTGTCAAACTCTATTTTCCTTTCAATATCCCCACATATTTATAGAAGGTACTCACAGCTATACCTTGCAGCTTTGCAAACTGTACAACCGAAATACTTCCATACTCTCCAGATTGAAATTTGTTATATTCCTTAATAAATTCCTTTGGTACTCCTGTAGCTGGTCTTCCTAACTTCTTTCCTTTTTTCTTCGCCACATCCAAACCTTGCATAACTCTGTCATGTATTTTCTCTTTTTCCTGCTGTGCTATATGCGCCTTTAGAGTAACAAAAATATCAATAATCATCTTTGATAGACTATCATCATTCATCTTTTCCCAATCGTTCAGGAATGGAACATCTAAAGCGACTACCCTAATTCCCTTTGATTGTAAATCTTTAATTTCCACTATCACATCATCTGCATTTCTTCCTAATCGGTCTATATCAGATATGATCAGTGTATCACCATTTCTAAACTGTTTCTTCATATTATGATAGTTTGGTCTGTTATCTGCTTTCGTTCCACCAGTGATAGTATCAGAAATAAATTCATCTATATTGAATCCATTGCATATAGAATACTCAATGATAGCCTGTTTCTGCCTATCTGTTTTCTGTGTTTTATGATTAGTCGATATTCTCATATAAGCAAATATTTTATTTTCCATCTCAATCACTCCACAAAATCCATAACTATTTTCATATAAGATTTTCCGTTCCATTCTCAAAGAAAATGATTCCATAATCGCCTTCCATGAAATCAACTGTTTTCATATAATGTCAAAGCATCAAAATCCATTGTCTTTTTATCCACTCTGACCTATACTATAAATAATAAAAAAGTTCTGGATTTTCCAAGCTAAACGCAAAAATTTTTAAGGAGTTGATTACAATAGATATAGAACTTAAAGACCGTAACCATATAAAAGATTTTTTCCACAAGCTACATAGCAGACTGGAAGACATAGCATTTTCCATCATTCAAAAACTACCCGAGAAATTTATTCCCCATTGGCTCATGAATTGGCTTGAAAAGTATTTAGACAAGCGGATCAGCGAACTAAAGCAAGAATCCGTCAAAGCAACCTGGCGAACCATGTATTTACAGGATGCCATTGATGAGATCCACAACAGGCAGCAGGACACAAAGAAAGCACCTTCAGATGATTAATTCATCCGTTGGTGCTTTCTACATTTTTAACATTTTATTTTTCCGACTGAACAAGTTAGACTGATTTCAAAATGTTAAGTTTATTACATACTTACTACGGCTTTCCGCTTCAATGCTCTACGCCGTTCAATCTCTCTTTCCGCTTCTTTACCAGAATTATTATAATATGCTACTTTCTCTGCTACTGTCATATCTTTTGTCCGTTCATAATTCTGTTCCCTGATCTTGTGAATATCCTCAATCGTAAAATCAGGACTAATAACCAATGCTTCCATAAGCATTACACTTTCTGGAGCTTTCTTTCTTCCATTTCTTTTAAAAAGGCTCTCCCACCTTCATTATAGAAATTGATTCTTTCCTGCGTTGTCATATCTTTTGTAAGCTCATAATGATATTCCCTGATCTTGTGAATATCCTCAATGGTAAAATCCGGGCTGATAATTAGTTTTGCAATCATAATCATTCCTCACTTTCCAATAATACAGAAGGATTCCATATCTCAATCATCTTATATCCTTCCAAATTTGTAATTGCCCTTACTCCTCTAATAGTCTTTACATTTACAATATGCTTAAAATTCCATGAAATAATGCAATCACATTCATTTATAACTGCTGCTCCTATATGTTGACAATCATCAAAACTCTTTCGCGTTAATATACCCATATCAATAATTTTATTTGCTACATTTGTAATATCTTCTGTAACATCAAGTGTTGTAAATTGTATTTCATTCAAGTAGTCAATAAGCTGTGTTTTCTTCGGCTCTGAACATTTCTCTATTTCTCTTAATGTCACTGTAGATAAATACACATCATACTTTCCGTCCTTAAACATTTCCCATAACTGCTGTGTATCTGCCATCTTCTCAGGCACATCCTCTTGTAACAAGTGGCTGATAACCGATGTATCTAAGTATACCTTTAATTTCCGCATAGAGCATCACTCCTTAAATCTGGTTTCATATGCCAATTCTGGTTTTAAATCAACTTTCCATTCAATCAAATCGTCCGGCTGGCATTGTAACAACTGACATATATCCTCAATAGTCTTTGTGGACACATCACACATGAAATCTTTTCCATTGTGAGTATCTTTATATTCCTGTAACTTTTGCTCAATCTCTTCCATTGTTGCACCGCTACACATTTTTAGTTTTGTCAATGTGCTTTGCGGTATCAATGCCTTTTGTCTAATAGTGTATGTTGTAATTCCTTTTTCCTTCAATTTATTCCATAGTTTATTATAATTTACCATCATATTCTCCATTTAGCTATGATATACATTTGTATTCGTGTATATTATAACATTCCTTTCCCATTTTTTCAATCAGCACTGACAGAATCTTTCCACCAGTGCCGACCAATCTATTACAACACTTCCACTAATTTATGTATGATCTTTAGTTTCATATCCTTACTACACTTATTTTCCGTCTGATATAGGAATATCTTTATTATCCTGTCCATAAAATCGTCAGGGAGAATGTTACTCTTGAACTGATTACAAGCATAACAAGCCGTTTGCAGATTTTCCATAGAATCCTCACCACCCATTGATAAAGGCACAATATGATCTAAAGTCATATCTTCAAATAGCAACCGCTGACCGCATAACTCACAACGTCCAACAGATTTATTGTATATGATTTTCCGTTCTTCATCCGAGTAGCTTTTCCGCTTTACTTTTCTCTTATAAGCTTTGCTTTCTGTATCTATATAATAATATCCAGCGCATTTTCCAGGCGTTCTATTTCTTTGATTAATCGCCCTCTCTACGGAATAAAAATCTTGTGCTTGCTCTATATCTGAAACTTTAATTACTGCACCAGTCTTATTGTGTGCTATGTAATATTTTCCGTTTGTTAATAAAATCGCCATGATTTCCATCCTTCCTAATGTTATGGACTGCCTTAAATTTCAGACAGTCCACAACATTTTCCGTTATTTTTACTTTCTTTCCTTTTCCACATCCTTTGCTACAAGCATATCCTCCATATGAATACCGAATACCCTGTGCATCATATAAAGGTGATCAACTGATGGTAATGTCTTTCCGTTTATCCATCTGTAGATAGGCTGTGGGCATGATAGATTGAGCAATGCTTGAAGTTCTCTCACCCTGCATCCATTTTCACGGATCACGCTTTGAATCTTTCTTCCTGTCAATATAATGTCTAATGGCACATATGTAATATTTTCCATACTTTTCCTCCGTTTATTCATGAAAGAAATATCCACTTACAAACTTCTTATATAATGCCTGATCATAGATATTCTTTTTCTTCCATGCTTTACTAAAATCACTTGTATATAAGTCTTTCTTGTTTTCCTCATCATATCCTTTTATACTGACAGTAAATCCACTGTCCTTATCACGGGAATGCCGATCCACTTGTACCCAGCAATCATCAATAGCATATTCCAGTACATACGCATCTATACAACTGATACACTGAATATCTTCCGTATCATCAAAAAATCTGTCCCATGCTGATTTTTCTTCCATAAAATCCACCTTCCTAATATTGTAGACTGCCTATATTCCAGACAGCCTACACAATCCGCTTTATATATCTGAATCACAATATTTCTTAACAAAATTTCCTATTTTATTTTTATCCATGTGCATTATTTCACATGTTATATCATTAAGATCATCACTATTGACTTCTTTCCCCGTGATAGGCGCAAGATATAACGAAATCATCTCCGCTACGCAATCATACACCTTACCAAGTAAACCATCTTCTGGGCTACTTTCATCACCATAGCCACCAAATATGTGATAAATCTCTCTAATCTTTGACGCTGCTTCATTTGCATTTTCAATAAATGCCTGTTCAAGTTCAGTTTTTTTCATCCTAATTTACCACCTTTCCGATTAAACCAATCCACAAAAGCAAGCCATTTTATATATTAGTCTCCTTGCTATTTTCCGCCTACGCTCTGCCTCTTCTCTTGCTTTTCTTTCCACCCTGTCCATATATGCAAGCCTGTTATCCATTTCCAGATATTCCACCATCTGAAGCGGTGTAAGTGCTTTATACGGCGTTTTAAGGTTCCTGTCTATGATCTGGTTTCCATCCTCTGTATCAATAATTCTAAAGTCAAACATAATATTTCCCGTCCTTTCCGTTATCTGCTGACTGATTAGGGATATACCCTAACCAATCATTTCCGCTAAAACTTTCTTAATCCGATTCACTTCCACATAATAAGTTGACGGTTTCATTTCCAATGCAAAATAAATTTCCTTGCTGCTATATCCATCAATCTTTAGTTCTGCAATTTTCCGCTGTGTATCTGATAGGCTGTTTAACAGTTCCGTTACTTGTTCCATTGCTACTACTTCCGATTCAGGCGATTTTCCACCAGCAACGCCAATACAGTTATATAAATTTTCCATTTCCGCATATTCCGCATCCAGGCTAACCAATGTTCCCGATGGATTCCGTTTGTTTGCATCTTCCGTTCTGCAATGGTTTCCAATTTCCGACCTCATATATTGCCAACTGATAAAGGGGAAAGCGTATTTATTCCGCAAATCTTCCCTACGGTTATATATCTGCACGGCTTTCAGAAATCCGAAAATTGCTATATCATAATAAATTTCCAAACTGTAACCGTGTCTATGAAGAAAGTCATATACAAGATTGTGGTTTCCCGTTGCGAATTTCCGTTCAAAGTCTGTTAATGGTTCCAATTTATAATTATCCAATAATATTACCTTGCCTTTCCTATGTGGGAGATTGCCACCGCTGACAATCCCCACGCTTTATTAAATTCCGAATACCTCTTTAAAAATCCGTCTGAATCCTTCAATGTCACTTTCCACACTGTCCACCTTGTACCCATACGGATATTTCTTTTCCGTCTTGCGGTTTATCTGCTTAATGGTGTAACCTTCAATCAGTAAATCCAACTCACATTTCAAATATTCGTTGATTCCACCCTCCCAGGCACACCATCCATCAGCATCAACTTCACATTCAATGCACCTTTTATAAAATTTCTGAAACAATTCGCTGAAAATAACTTGTCTTTCGATATTTTGTCTATGATCTATAAACCATGATTCAACCCTGTGTTCCCGTCCGTTGCTTTCTTCAAAGACATAATCCAAACTACACAAGCCACCCTCCGGCATCCGCTTTTGTGCGTTTATCGCCTTAAAATGTGCCTGACGTGCCGCATCTAACCGCCTAAATAAGATAGGTACAAATCCATATACCTGTAATTGCGGATTTGAAAAATATCTTTTGACCGACTGTAAATAATCAACTATTAAAAGGTCGTACCACTCTTCAGGATCAAGTTTCATATTTTTCATGTATCTATAAATCAAGCCGTGATGCTCTGCTGCAAACTCTCTTTCTTCTGCTGTTAATGGTCTATCTGTATACTCTGCTTTTCTTGGCATAGTGTTTTACCTCCGATTTTTGATTGTTGGGGGAGTTGTTGCGCTCCCCGTGTTAATTGCTACCGCCGACTGGTTAAAAGAATTTATCAATTAATACTTTGATGATTGCTTTTTTCAGTTCGTCCGTATGCTCTGACAAGTCCACCGTGATACTTGCGCATTCTTCTAAGTGATCATCCTCGGCATCATGGAAGCCTACCACAACGCTATATTTAATAGGCTTGTCAGCTTCTAAAACAATGTTTAAATATGTAAAGTCAATTACTGCAGGTTTATTGCTGAATGCTCTACTGTGCCATTCCCAGTCGGGATGCTCAATATAGACCTGCTCCCACTCTTTAGCCGATTCAACTTTTCTTGCTTCAATAGCTTTTTCAATATCAGCTTTCAGACTGTCAGACATATCGTAAATATCAATAGATACTTCCATATAGTCCTCATTAAATGTCAGATTGCCCAACTCCAAAACGCCGATATTCGTTGTTTCTGTCCTTGCTTTCCACTTCATCATAATTAAATCCCTCTACCTTTCTGTACTTTGATTGATTAAGTTGTTTCTACGGTATTTCTACCGATAGGGAAGCGGAGAACTGAATCTCCCACGGCTTAACCGTTACTCCCTTTTTACTGATTAGCTAATACGCAAAACGTTGTATCTGCTGATTTTGCTAACTTTCTGATAGTCTTCATCACTAAGCAGTTTTTTTACTTCATCTTTATTGACCGTTTCACGCTCCTGCGGTGAATAAGTCGCTTTACACATATTGCCGATGTACTGGAGAATCTCAACGCCCTTTTTATTAGTGGTTTTACATTCGTCCTCATTCTCTTGTAAAAAGCCGATCACCTCTTTTTCAAGTGCCGAAATGATTTGCTCGGCTTGCTCTTTTGTCTTCTTCCATTCCTGAATTTCCTGCATTTTTTCATTCATTTCTTTTACTGTCATGCTCATGTGACTACCTCCTATTTGATTTTGTTGTGGTCTTGCTTGACCTTGCAATCACTATACACCTTTATTCGTGAATAGTCTATTGGCAATATGCACGAATAATCGGGAATAATTTTGTTTGTTTTGTACACCTTTATTCGTGTATTTCATTGTTGACAGTACACCTTTATTCGTGTATAATTAACTTAACAACAAAACAAATCAATCATATATTTTTAAGGAGGCAATCACTTATGAGTAAATACTTTAAAGATGTGAATACACTAGAGGAATTAAGAAAACAGTACAGAGATTTACTAAAGAAATTTCACCCTGACAACGCAAACGGGAGCACGGAAGCAACACAAGAAATCAATGCAGAATATGACAGGCTTTTCAAATTATTAAAGGATAGGCACGAAAGTGAGTCGGCAAATAATCAAGAGAGCAACGCAAAGACAGACTTCAATAATATGAAATATGACTTCACGGAAGATCAGAAACTAAGAGAAGTATTACAGCAGATAATAACCTTTGAAGGTATCAACATAGAAATAGTTGGTTGCTGGATATGGGTAGACGGTAACACGTACAGCTATAAGGACACATTAAAGGAAATCGGCTTCAAATGGGCGAGAGAAAAAAAGAAATGGTATTTTCACACTGAAGCCTTTCGCAAGAAGAGCCATAAGAAATTAAGCATGGATGCTATTCGCGACTACTATGGTAGTACAGAAGTAGAGACAGACGGAACAAAGAGACTTAAACAAGCGTAACCACAAGTAAAAATTAAGGGTGTAACCAATGCAAACGGCTACACCCTGACACATAAAAATATAAGAAAAGGAAGGTAAAAAGATATGAAAAGTAAGGAAATGCGTAAAATGATTGATAAATATGTGCCTATGATGGTAGCTTTAGCTGAATTAGATAATGATAACAGTGATATAAATAGAGTTGAAATAAGAGCGGCATTCATTTTAGATAGAATTGTGTCAGATACAGAAAAAACAGCAAAGAAAAAGTTTGATAAACTGTATCATGAATTGTTTACATATTGATATTTCATCAGACAAGTTTAATTATTGTTACGAATCATTAAGTAAATGAAAAGGAGATCAAGTACCATGAAAAAAGCAATTAGAGCAATCGCAACTATCACAGCTATAGGAATCATGATGATACTATCATACTGGTTGGGAACCACTCAGGCAGAGACAATAACAGAGATACAGACCGTCACAGAGACAATGGAAACTGAAAAAATCGTTGAGGTTGTTCCCGATGGATATATTGATTCTGAATCGACAGATTTTCAGGAAAACTAAATTGATATGAGGACAGTTGTTGACTTTGATGTGAATGAAGATGGATTGCAATTGTACTTTATGGATGGTACTGGATATTGGTTAGAACGGTGATAAGATGGTAAGACGATAAACAGATAGTAAGTGATATATGATAAAGGCTATGAGTGTTGATTGCTCACAGCCTTTTTGTTTAGGGTTCTTTTCGCTTTCTTTGGTCTAAATCCTTATGTTACGTTATAATTTTAGGCTTAAATCGGGCTTGTAATGGCTTTAGGGTAATAGTGTTTGGGTAATGGTGGAAAGTGGCTTATTTGGGCTTGTAGGCGTATTGTAAAGGTGGTTGTTTGGGTGCTGGTTGGCTGGGTGGGTGGGTGGTGTGATTGACGGTAGTGCGGTAGGTTTACATTTTATTTTTCGGGCTTTAGTGTGGGAAAGTGCCTAGCTGATGTTTTCACATGTCAACTTAAAATTTCAGCCCCGAACCGAACATATGGGGGAGGTTTTATAAGAAAATTTTAATATCTGATATATGGAGGTATACCTTTATAGGTATATATTTCATCAGGAAATAATTCACTTCTATGTATTTTCCTTTTATCACCATTTTTATTTACTACAATAATACACGAAAAAACTGCGCCTTTTAATCTACTAAATATTTCTTTAATATTATCTTCAAACCAAATAGAATAACTTAATATAGTTTCATTAAGACTAGCTCCATATAAGCTTGCATCACATAAATTTGCATAACTTAAGTCTGCTCTTCTTAAATTTGTTCCAAACATATCCACATATGACAAGTTTGCTTTAATCAATTTCGCACCACTAAGGTTAGCTTCACTTAAATCTGCTCTTCTAAAATCTGTATTACTCAAATTTGCATAACTTAAGTCTACTCCTATTAAATCAACTCCCTTCATATCTGCCCTACTTAAATCCCCTCTACTTAAGTCTACGTTTTTTAATTCTATTCCACTTAAATTTGTTTCTTTCAAGATTATCCCACTTAATTTTAAATCACATCCCTTACAAATAATAAGATACATATAAAATGATTTATTATACTCTATATAGCAATTTTCCCACAAATGTAAAAATTTAAGCATATTTATAAATATTCTTTTTTCATTTTCAATGATATTTTTGTGGATTTCTTTCGTATAATAGGACATTCCATCCTGTAACATTAATTGAAAGGCCTGTTGAAAAATATAAAATTTACTATCTAATTTGTATGAAATTTTATATTTAAGAAAATCATATATTTCAGGAGATATTTTTTTACCCATACACATCCAGCTTCCAAGAATATAGGCCAATTCTTGACTTGATGTTACATTATTTATCGTACTATATATTACCTGATAAAAATATTCAGCTAAAAAATATTCATATATAGACTTATGTATAAACTCAATATTATTATCCATCCCCTCAAATAAATGTTTTATTGGAAATTCTAAAATACTTATATATTTTCCTCCAAACATTAATTGGGGCACATGATATTCGCTATTTAAAAGAACTAAATCCCCTTTTTCATACATTGTAAAAGCGATTTCCCGTAGAAATTTCAAATATTTTTGTATGTTTTCGGGATCTCTTAAAAGCTGTGCCCCCTTACTATATTCAACCTCTCCATTAAAAAATTTATCAAATATACCTCCCTTTTCAGCAAATATTCGATTATATAACTCAGGTATACTTAGATTTTTATCCATATCTACATTTGACATAATAGCCATATATAAAATTACTGGTATTCCTAAAACTTCTCGATTAGATTCAAAATGCTTAATTCTTCTCAATTTTTTTCCAGTAATCTTTTCATAAAAAACTTTAATTTTGTCTATATCAAAATTTTGAATACTCAAAACATTTTCAAAATAAAAAGAGCTAATATAACCCGGTCTTGATGTAATAATACACTTGTAATTATTCAAATCCTTTATTTCTTTATAAAATTCTCCCATTACACCTCCTCTAATATCTAATGCTTTCATTTCATCAAGACCGTCTAATACTAATATCTTATTTTCTAAATTTTCAATTTCACACCCTAAACTTTTACAAATAGCATATAATAATCCGTTTTCCAAATCCCCTTTTTTCCAATCTCGAAATCTTAATATAATAACCTCGTCATTTTTTTTGTATTTATTTGCAATCCATGATATTATGCTCGACTTTCCTATCCCAGGTGCTCCTACAATTAGCATAGTTGAAGTTTGATCAAAATTAACAAACTTATTAATAAAACTATCCAATGTTTCATTATCATTAAATCCTATAGATTCTTTTTTTTCATATAACATAAAAGAAGGAATAATAAATGTATCCTCTAAAGTTAGTGATCTTTCATAATTACCTTTGTGTAGAAATAATCTACTTTTCCAATTTATAATATAATCCTCTTTCTTATTATTTTTAAATATTTGCTTTTCATAAATAGCTTTTTCTCTAATATCATTTTTCATATTCATTTTCAGAAACTGTTCAGATATATTTTGCAATCTTACATTAGTATCATCGACAGCATTACTTATCTGTATCAACATATTATCACTAAAATCTTCACTTTCACGCATAACTTTAGTTAATACTTCTGCAATTGCAAATAGACCTGATTTAATTTCACTCTCACATTCTATATAATTACACCTATTTTTACGAGCAACATATTCACTCCACATAAAGTCTTTCAGTGTCATACTATTATATTGACATTTTCTAAACACTTCATCCGTAATATCTATATTAGAAACCAAATCCTTAATTTCTGTTACTACATAATCAGTTTTATCTTCGGAAATACCTATAGATTTCAGATTTTCTTCGGAAAGAATACTGTCAATTTTAGATTTTCCATCATTAATGAAATCCGTAATCTCATTTATGCCCTTTTCCGATATTCCCTCTATCGAAATTCCTATTAAATCTTTAACTAATCCACTCCCAACCTTATCCCCTAACACTGACTTTAATACTGCTGAAACAATTTTAATTGTAGCACTCATTTATATTCCACCTCATACATTCTTTGCATATCAGATATGACCTAAATACTCTTTATATTTTAACATATATCTTTCGACTTCATCTTATAAAAAATGACAAAATATGTAAACAACCCAATCATTCCACCAAACATTACCTATAATTCATATCAACAAGACCGTAAAAAAATAAGGCATACCAGATAAGTCTCCCTATCCAATATGCCTTATAATCAAATTCCTTCCTACTCTTCTATATACGGTCTTACTTCATAGCGCATAAGGGCATCAAAAACTCTTTGCGGAATATAATTTTTATACTTTACAGCCATTACCATAATATCTGCCTTTTTGATGATCCTATATTCCTCAAATGCTTCCTCTGGTGTATTCCATTCTTCAAGTTTAGCAGATTCATCATGACCAAATGGCGTGATCTCCCCATAGTACATATGAGTATCTAGATTGTATCGTACACCAAGAGGCAAATCGGCTGCAGTCGTATGAACCGGATTATCATGTTTCTTACAGTTAGCCAGCATTGCATTTATTGTTACTGGAACAATACAGCAATTATCAGGGGAATATTCTTTGCTCCCATTGCCAAATAGATCCTTATCCACCACCATTATTTCATCTTTTACTGGATAATAATTTTCTAAATACCAGTCAATAAACAATTCCGGATTTTCAAGCCATTCTTTACATATGGTTGCTCCATCGTAACAATCATGGTAATTCGTATACTTATCCCTCTTATAGCATCTATTGTATATACCCTGATAAACAGCATATGCCCGACTTCTGGCTTTGTTTGGATATTCATAATATTCTTGATTAATTTCAATATCGTCAATAGTCTTTCTGCCATATATCAAATCATCATAATCTTTATTTGAAACATAAACCAGATTCTTATAATAAAAATTATTTTTGTCACCATCAATAAACCAGATTTTTGTATAATTGTTTGGATTTTTTAGGAACATTTTACCCATTAGTTTTTTTGTATAATAATCCTGCTTACATACACTCCCATCAACATCAAAGAAATTGATAGTGTAATGGTCTGCCATACTATGTACATGGTATTTAAACGGATTACGTAAATTATTTACTACTCTCCCATAATTAGAAATCCAGTAATTATATGTACCTTCAATCTGAACAAAAGTTTCAAATGCATTAATCAGTTTCACATTAATAGGATTGTCATTTTCTGTTATATCCTCGGCAAACTGAACATTGTTATTTTCATCAAGCACTTTCATTTTTGTAGGCATTTTGGGCTTTAACTGCCTGTTCTTTTCACACCGCTTGCATATCTGGCTATAAATCTTTGTTTTGTTCTTATTGATAGAAGATACCTCGAAATGGCACAAAGGCAGTATCTTTCCACATTCACTGCAATATCTGTATTTAGATGTATCTAATCCTGTTAAATCTTTTACAGTTTGAAATCCATTTGTTGTTATATCAGCTACCAACTTTGTAAGTTTAGATGCACCTTGTCTACCACCATTGTCAATTATAGTTATCTTGTCAACTTGTTCCATTGGCTTAGCCACTGCAGTCATTATCTCTGGTAATCTGCCTACTACTAACTCTACTATGGCAGCCTCTCCATACTTAGCCATTGCCTCTGCTAGTCTGTCTTTAGACTCAGCTTCTGCTATACCTTTTGCTTTAATCGCCTCGGCTTCTGCAATCCCCCTTGCCTTGATTGCTTCTGCATCTGCTATTGCTGCAATTTTCAAAGCATCTGCTTCTGCTATAGCTTTAATCTTTATGGCTTCCGCTTGTGCTTCTGCCTGCTTTATAGATCTTATCTTTTCTGCCTCTGCATTTACTTCAGTCTCATATTTCTTTGCGTCTGCAGGCTTTTTGACTTCAGCTACAAGTCTCTCTTCTACCACCAATGCATTCTTTTTAGCCAAGGCTGCCTGTTGTTCTGCTACTAAAGACTCATTTTCAATTTCTTTTAATTTATATGCTACGTCTGCATCTGCCTTAGCCTTATCCTGCTCTGCTCTATAGCTTTCAACTTTAATTAATTTATCTCTTTGACTTTCTGCTATTTCTGTTTCAGCTAATAATTTAGCTTTTTCTCCTTCTCTCACTGCATTTGCTGTACGTATCTCTGTATCTCTTTTCCTCTCAGCTGTAGCGATGTCTGCATCTGCCTTCGCTGATGCTATTTGAGGTATTGCTCTATTCTCTAAATAGGCTCCTTGAGTTGATATCCTAAGTATAGAATATGATATCAGTAACAGCCCCATAGAATGTAATTCTTCTCTTATGTCATCTTCTATTCTCTGCTCAAAGGCAGCTCTATCTTCATTTATTTGCTCTACAGTAAGAGTTGATATTATACCTCTTAGTTTACCTTCAAGGATTTGTTCTACCATACTGCTGATAACTGATACTGTATTTTTTGCTCCGCCACTACAGAATTGTTCTACAGCCTTAAGTATGCTATTAGTTTCATTGTTAACTTTTACTATAGCTGTACCTACAATGTTTACAAATATACCTTGTTTAGAAGGTGCTTCATTTACATCAGTAGTCATACTAATATTTTCTAGAGAAATTGTACAAGAAGTCTCTAGAAATGGAACCATAAATCCACCCTTACCTGATA
>ERZ808046.989-NODE-989-length-15727-cov-7.993802_pt1 | contig 15727 bp, 15 predicted proteins | sample MGYA00380196_ERZ808046 | MGnify/ENA primary metagenome ERZ808046 (study PRJEB31490, sample SAMN06133421) | mouse gut metagenome | isolation source: Z6_2 | host: mice | place: China: Chengdu | collected 2015-05 ...
AGCGTGATGGAAGTTTTGACATTATTGCTTGTTATTTTTGCGGCTCTGTCTTACATAGACAATCATAAAAAGAAATAGCATCCCAACCGTCCAAAGTTAGATGCTATTTCTTTTGTAATATCAATTTAACTGAGGGCAATCGGAACTTCGTGTCCGATAAACCTTTCTGATTCGATTATACACTAGAGCCGCTTGTTTTGCAAGTGGCTCTTTGTATACTTTTTTTAATCTTAATTGAAATCTGATGTATCAATTTCTCCACCATATATCATAAGCAGGAGTTCTATGTTTATGCCAAACCTAATCTTTGTGATCCTAAAACAGTTATCAAATATATTAGGCATATCTTGGTCGACCTGTTATTGCCACATCCAGAATAGACAACTACGATGGTGATACTGTTACTTTCCACTTATAAAAGACCTGCCGCAATCCCCCATGGGACTACGGCAGGCTCTGCCTTTCATGCACGGTTAAGCAGAATCCGCTCTTGTATGCTAACGCTTCTTTTTAAATGCATATCCCCGATTCAGAATGTACGGCTGCAGATACCCGCACAGATCGCTCAACGGGAGTACTTCCTCCTTTAATACAATTCCAAGCTCGTTCTCCATATAGTTTCTGCGTTCCTGAATCCGGTGCCAGGTTTTTGGATACTCCGCCTGAAGCTGTCCGCGCAGCGTCTCATCCGCAATGGCAATCCCGTCTTCCGCATTGGCTCCCCCGTATCCGGGAAGAGACGGAATGATATCCATCTGCAGCATCATACCGCTTCTCAGCTGAATCTGCGAACCTTTATAGACCGGGGAAGACACCCACTCCTCTGCGCCTGTATAATGCCCCGGGTTCAGAACCCAGTGGTAATCTGCCTGCGGGAGCACCGCCTCCACCATCTCATAGATTTCCCGGCCCGATACTCCAAGCCCAATCTTTTCATACCAGCAGACTGCTGTCTTATAATATGGCTTTGCCAGCTTTTCCACATAGTCCCTTGCTTGTTCCGGGAGGTCCTTCTCCCCCATGGCCACATAGCCCGCCCTGGAAGTCAGACCGCCCCGAAGCCCCAGGGTCACGGAAAATTTATCGCCCAGACAGATCTCCTTATTCCGCGGAAAGACCACCGCATCGGTAAACCGCTCTCCCGCTGCACAGATGGTCGTCACCGTCACCGGCTGTCCCAAAGGTGCCAGATACTCCGCAACTTCCAGTTCCGTCTTCCCGGGCGCTGCCTGATTTAAGGCTCTGTACACCCGCATGGAAGCCAGCCCTGCCCCAAACTCATAGTGAGCGATCTCATTGGCATTCACCAAAACTCTTGCGCCATTCTCCGGGTCCAGAAAGATGTCACCCGCGTTTTTGATCTTTCCCGAAGGGTTGTTCCGGCGGATTGCTTCCATAATAAAGGAAGGAATATCGAACAGCTCCTCATTGGCATCATACGAACTGGTAAACATCTTCCAGCCTGCACAGCCAAGGTTCATGCCGTCCTTCAGCCCGGCATCCCCAAACAGCTCATGCAAACTTTTTGTGTTCTTCATGGGCTGATTCGGCAGAGAAAAATGAGGAACATGGACCGTCTCAGCCTTCAGATAACTGTACTGGCACATCTTCAGATTCTCATTTCCCAGCATCAGATACCCCCTGCCATCCGCATGAAGCACCAGGACGCTCTCCTCGAACCGGGGCTCAAATCCGGTCAGATAGGCATAGTTTGCCCCATGCTCCCGGTCTCCGTAGACAACCAGTGCATCCAGCCCCTTCTCCTGCATCCTCCTTTGTATCTTCTCTTTGCGCTCCTCCATGGTCTTAGCGGTCAGCACCACCGGCACATAATCCACATGCACCGGCGGAGCGGCCACTTTGTCATACAAAATCTCCAAATTCACTCACTCCTTCGCAATCAGTGCACAGGCACCGGTGATGCCTGCGTCATTTCCCAGTTCTGCCAGACGGATATCCGCCTTTTTTTTCGTCAGGAAAAACTGTTCCTGGTACCCCTTTTGGACCGCCTTTATGATCACTTCCCCGGCCAGTGACACCCCGCCGCCGATGACGTACATCTCCGGATCAAACGCATGGGAAAAATATGCCAGTCCGACGCCCAGAGGGTACATGCATTCTTCGATAACCCGGATCGCCAAGGGGTCCTTTTCCTTGGCGCAGTCGCAGATCTCTTTCGCCGTCAGCGTCTCAAAGTCCCGGAGAGCGGAAGGCTGATCCACCGACGCCAGAAGCTTCTCTGCCTTCCTTACAATCCCTGTGGCAGATGCACACTGATCGATACAGCCCCTGTTTCCGCAGTTGCAGATCTCCTCCTGGGTGGGGTCTGCGGCGATATGTCCGATCTCTCCGGCAATCCCATGGGCCCCCACCAGGATCCTGCCGTCCAGGATGACGCCTCCTCCAACCCCGGTGCCCAGAGTAACCATCATCATACTGGATACATTCCTGCCCGCCCCCTGAAAATATTCCCCCAGGGAAGCCACATTGGCATCGTTCTCCGCCCGGATCTGGTGATTCGGAAAGAAACGGGCAAGCTCTGTCACCGGATTAAACGCATTCCAGTGCAGATTCACACATTTTTCCACAAATCCGCCGGGAGCCACCGGCCCGGGAATTCCCATTCCAATTCCCAGCACTTTTTCTTCTGATATACCGCGCGCTTTCCTATGGGCCTGAATCTTTTCTGCCACCAGAGGCACAATATGAGCCCCATGATCGGACAGATCCGTCTTCACCGACCATTTTTCCAGAAGTTTGCCGTCTTCTGTAAATCTTCCAATCTTAATCCTGGTGCCGCCGATATCCACTCCGAAAATCAGTTTCATAATTCTGTTTCCACCTTTTCATTCTCCAATAAAACTTAAAAACTTATGGATTCTCTCATTTTCCTGACGAATGGAACCGAAGAAGTCCTCCTTGGATGCATCACACACCATCCTTCCGCCGTCCAAAAAGATAATCCGGCTGGCCACGTCCTTGGCAAAGGACATCTCATGGGTCACGCAGAGCATACAGACCCCGTCCGCTGCCAGACTTTCCAGCACATTTTGAACCTCCCGCGTCATCTCCGGATCCAATGCAGAAGTGATCTCGTCCAAAAGAAGCGCCTTTGGGTTCATCATCAGGGCCCTGGCTATGGCGATCCTCTGCTGCTCGCCGCCGGACAGCTCATTGTGCATGGATTTTTCCTTGGATTCCAGTCCCACCTTTTTCAGATAGAATCTGGCCTTGTCGATGGCCTCGCCTTTGGGTACTTTCAAAAGCTTCATCGGAGACATGATCAGATTGTCCAGCACATTCATGTGCGGAAAGATCACCGTATGCTGAAAAACCATGCCGCAGGTCATACGGATCTGTTTTAAGTTTTTCTTGTCATTGACAGACAATCCGTCCACCAGGATATCTCCCTGGTTTGTCTTTTCCAGCCCGTTGATGCAGCGAAGGAGCGTGCTTTTTCCGGTACCGCTGGGACCCAGAATCACCGTCACTCCGCTGTGATGGAAATCCACGCTGAAATCTTTTAGCACCGTCAGATCTCCATAGCTTTTTGTAATATTTTTCACTTCTATCATTGCCATATCATTCACCTCATCAATATGAAAAGTTCACTCGTTTTTCCAGATAAGCAGCCAGACGCGCCAGCGGGAAAGAGACCACATAGTACAGCGCGAATACAATCCCCCATACAGCAAAGGGCTGCATGGTGCGGACGGACACGATCTGTCCCACCCGGCAGATATCTTTCAGACTGATCAGCGAAATCATGGACGAACACTGGAGCTGACCGATATACAGGGTGATCGCCTGAGGCAGAAGCAGCCGAAATGCCTGAGGCGCGATCACCTGCAAGAACGTGGACGCTTTTCCGTGTCCCAGGGCATAGCCGGCCTCCCACTGAGATCTGGGGATCGCCATGATGGAATTATGGATCAGCACGGCAAAAAATGCCGCGGTGTTCAGTGACAGCGTCAGTATGGCCGCTGAATATGGCTGCAGCAGAATTCCCGCTACCACCGGAAGCCCAAAATAGACCAAAAAAAGCTGAACCACCAGCGGAGAATTGCGCAGGGGCTCCATCAGAATCAGAGGAAGAAAACGGATGACTTTATGTCTGGAACAGCGCACAATGCCAAGGGCTGTTCCCAGAATGGTTCCAATCAAAAGAGAAACCAGTGTAACGAAAAGCGTGATGGCACACGCCTGGGCAAACGTGGCAATATCCCCGGTGGAAAGATGGGCATATTGACCGATTACATGAACATCCTGCATGTATGTACCCTCTCCTTTCTAGTCGTACTAAAGTGTAATGGCGATCTTTTTATCCACAATCTTGGAAATCGTGGAGATCAGGAAAGTCAGACAGCAGTATGAAACCAAAAGCAACAAATAGATCTCAAAAGGCCTGTCCACCCGTCCATTGATGATCTTGCTTGCCCCCATCATATCCACAACCGTAATGGAAAAGCAGACGGACGTGGTCAGGACCAGATTTACAAAATTATTGACCAGCGGCTTGAAGGCTACCCGAAGGGAAATCGGAAGCACCACATACCGGATGGTCTGAAGCGGGCCAAATCCCAGAGCTGCCGCACACTCATAATAGCTTTTTTTCACCGCCATCAGCCCGGCACGGATCACCTCGCAGTTTCCTGCGCTGACGTTGATGCTGAGGGCAATGATCGAAGTGACCAGAGGATTTGTATCAATTCCAAGCTGAGGAAGCCCATAATAGAAGAAAAACAGCTGAACTAAAAACGGCGTATTTCTTAAAAAATCTACCCAGAATGCCCCAAAGAACCGAAGCACTTGATTCCGGGACTGCCGAAACAAGGCGATCACAAGTCCAATCATAAATCCAAAGATCAGGCAGAAAAAGGTGATGATCACCGTGTTGACCGCCCCCTCCTTCAATAGCGCCAGATACTGAGGATTCGATAAAAACCGAAAACTAAGTCTATACATAGCAGAAATCCTTTCTTACCGTCAGCCGGCAAAGTCTCGATACATTCCAAAATACCGGCAGAAGATGCCTACAGGGAGACTCCGAAGACGGATCTCCCTGTATGGCCTTTCCCCTACATTACCATGGATGATCAAGTGTTCCCGTGTACTCTGATCCAAACCATTTGTAATAACATTCTGCCTGGAACCCGCTGCTGATCATATTGGACACAAACATATCCAGATATCTCCCAAAGTCCGGGTCCCCTTTGATGTAACCGATACAGATCGGATCAGAGGTATAGACCATAGGCTTCGATTCCAGGTAATCGCCCTGGCCCGCCGCATAATCGATGGACGTTCCATCCTCGAAGATCGCGTCGCATTTTCCTTCCTGGACTGCCAGAAGCTGATCAGAAAAGCTTGCAACATAGCTGATCTTGGCATTTGGAGCGTACTCCAGGACCAGTTCTTCTCCTGTTGTGCCGCTGGCGATGGCTACGGTGTACTTCGCATCATTGAGATCCGCTACCTCCTGTACCTCGTCCATCCCCTTTCTTGTACCCATCTTGATACCGGTTCTCAGATATGGAATCGAAAAGTTAATACTTTTCGCCCGTTCCAGATTGCCGGTGATATTGGCAAAAATCACATCCACCCTTCCGGAAGTGACAGAGCTGATCCGGTTTTCCCCGTTCACCTCCACAAGCTCCACTTCCACGCCCAGAACTTCTCCCAGCTTGTAAGCGAAATCCACATCATAGCCAATCAGATTTCCCTGATCGTCATAAAAACAGATCGGCTCTCCGGGCGGATTGACACCCACGACAATCTTGCCCTTTTCGATGATTTCACTCAGCTTGTCAGAACCTGCAGCATTTCCCCCTCCGGATGATCCGCATCCCGCAAGACATCCAACTGCCGTCATCACAGCCAGCACCAGTGACCATACTCTTTGCTTTGTACCTTTTTTCATACCTTTACCTCCTAAAATGAATGCTTTTTTAAATTGCTATGTTCACTTCAAATCTCCGCTCTCCAACCACCCGTTCATTGTCGTTGACAAAATACGTCGGATGCAGGCTGTCCAGGCGCTTCTCATGCTCCGGAGTAAGGGCTCCCAATGCCCTCAGCACTTCCTTCGCCACGAATGACCAGGCTTCTTCTGTGCCGTCAATCAATTTAAATGCAACGCCCAGACGTTGTTTTTTCAGCCCAAAGCCATAGACTCCGTTGGCTCCCCCTTTGGCGATGATGTTGGGATCCTTGTTCATGATGGTACACAGGAAACCCTCCCCCCGCATCATCTCCGGATGCCTCATGATCCGGCCGGTGTTGTCTGCGGCCGCCCGCTGCAATGCCTCATCGGGTATCGTATCAATGCAGGCAAGATTTTTATAGGAAACAGCAATATTTTTCATACCAACAGCAAACACCGGAACCCCGCAGCCGTCTACCCCCACCTTCATCCGGTCGGTCTCCGCCATGGCTTTGATGGTATCGGCGATCTCCTGACAGACCGGTGTGTCCACCTTCCAGTAATCTTCCGCCGGTCCTCCCAGATATTTTTGCACCAGGAGAAGCGCTGCATGCTTTCCAGAGCAGTTGTGGTAGATCTTTCTTTTTGGTATCCCTGCCCGAATCCGCTCTTCGTTGGCCTTTTCATCCGCCGGATGAGCCGGATTCATACAGAGAATGTCCTCCGTATAGCCTGCCTTTTTCAGAATGCTCTCCACCGCCTCCACATGATACGGACAGCCTCCGTGGGACGCGGACAAAATCACAGACTCTTTCTCTTCGATCCCGTACTCCTTGTCCAGCCCGTACTTAAAGACCGGAAGAGACTGAATCGGTTTCGACGCAGAACGGTAAAATACCAGATCCCCACTGTCCCCGGCACTGTACACCACCCGGGAATGCTCATCCACAATACACAGATATCCGTAATGCATCAGATCAAAAACGGCACTTGCCGGATCCTCTGACGGATCAAAACGATATTCGCTGACTAATTTTGTATACATGGCTCTCTCCTATCTGCCTGAACAGCTGCAGGTTTTGTCATCCCTGATCGTGAATACCAGATCCGTGTTCAGCATGAATGGATAGTAAGCCCCGTTTAGGTTGCTCATGGGAAGTACATCCTCATGCAGCGTCAGACCAAGAACTTCCTGCATCACCTTCCTGCGCTTCTGAATACGTTCATATACTTCTGGATACGCTTTTTGAAGCTCTTCTTGGAGTTCTTTTCCGGCAATCACCACCGCATCCTCGCAGATCCCGGTCCGCACCGGATCATCTCCGTGGGCGATGATGTCCACCTGCATAAATGCACCATCCGGCACCGGTATCGCAGACCCTTTTGCAGTGATGGCGTTGCTCCACTCCTCTGTCCCTGTAAAATGCCCTGGATTTAAAGTGACGCCAAACGATTCTTCGCCGATCAGATCCATCACGGCATCGTACAGCTCCCCTCCGGTAGCCCCTACCCTCGCCGTCCGGTACCAGGCCGCCACCGCCTCATAATACTTTTTATAAAAACATTCCAGGTATGGCTTTAACGCTTCCTGGTATCCAGTCTCATCGTAAGCCATCACCCCTGCCCGGGAGGTGAGATTTCCCCGGACGCTGTAGCAAAGTCCCCCCACTTCTCCTGCCTTTAACTTAGACAGCCCGGGAGATCCCATGCCGACAGCCACGCTCCTTGCTCCAAAGTTCACCAGCGGATGGGTGTTCTGCGGGTCGAATCCGGCGCCCCCAAGACAGGCCATCTCTTCTTCCCGAATTCCTTCTTTCAGATTTTTCAAAAGACGCTGTACCACAGCCGCCGCCCGGTTCCCGGCGGATTCGGCCCAGGCAATCTCTTTGGCCGTATAAAGACGCATCCGGATCCCGTCCGGCACTCCGGTCAGCTCCGCCGTAGCATTCACCATGGCTCCTTTGGTCTTCCGGATCCCGTCCATGATATATTCCGGCAGATCATAAGTCTGCTCCGGATCGGAATCGATCGTTCCTTTCTCAAAATACTTGATCCCTGCCACGCCGATCCTGGAGTTTTCATCAATCCCCGTCTCCCGGAGAATTTCCGTCAGCCCTCTTAGACGATCCCTTGGCTGTCCCTGGAGTGAAAAATTCTGGTACAGATAACGGCGGATCTCAACCGGGATCACACTGCTGTAACCCATCCCTTCATTGCCCAACAGGATGGAACAGCTGCCCTGTGCATCCACCACCAGAAGCGTCTCTTCGAACCGGCAGTCGTAGTGGGTAAAATACTCCACATTAGAAAAATGCTCCCGATCGCCATAGATCACCATATGCGTCAGGTTCCGGGCTTTGATCCTTTCTGCCAGCCTCCGGATCCGGGCTTCATAGTCTTCTTTTGCAAGCTCCAGAACCGGCATATTCACTTCGGACAGAAAAAGGGGATCGGCCTTTGTCACTTTGACCATAATTTTCACTCCCTCTCTCATTTTTTTGTTTATTATATCCTACATTTTTCTGGATGTCAATATATTTCTCCACTGGTGGAATTAAATATTTAAATTACGTTGACATATTTTGTTATTCACAGTAAGATAGAATTAAAATATGACTCATTTTGGAAAAAGTAAAGGAAAACGGTTATGAAAAAAGGATTGACAAAAGCACAGGCCGATATGAAACTGGCCAATCTGACTACTATTTTTAATATCCTTTATGACAAAACCCCCATCTCCCGGGCGGATCTGGCGAAAATCTCAGGGATGAGTCCCACCAGTATCACCCGTTTTGTCACCAGTATGCTTTCGGTAAACCTGTTAAGAGAAACCCCCGCCGAAGAAAAAAAGGTTGGACGGACCGCCGCCTGGCTGGCAATCAATCCGGATGCCTTTTACTCCGTCGGCATCAATATTGACTCGGGCTATATCCACGTGGCCCTCTTAAATTTCCGCAAGCAGATCATCGCGGATGAGTACACCCGGATCACCATCGCCTCCCCCACCATGGAACAGATCCTGGATATCGCCTATGACCTTTATCTGAGCACCTTAAACCAGACGGCGGTGACCCCGGACCGGATCTGCGGCATCGGGGTCAGTGTAGTCGGCGTTATGAACGATTCGGAAATACTGGAATTTACGCCTCAGCTGAAGTGGAAAGGCATCAACATCCGCCGGGCGGTGATCGAAAAATTCTGTTTTGAAAATGTTGTTGTGGAAAATGACTGTAATTCCTCTCTGGTCGGACAGTTGGTCCTGCACCCGGAATACAAAGAAAAATCGGTCGCCTGCATCTGCCTCGGGTCCGGAGTTGGCTCCGCATTCTGGTGTCAGGGCAGCCTGTTCACACGGCCCGGCCGGGTCTCCTTCTCCGAGATCGGCCATACGATTGTGGAGCCGGACGGCATGCTCTGCGACTGCGGCAACCGGGGCTGCCTTCAGACTTTTATCGCCGAAGAAGCCCTGATCAAACGGGCCCAGGCCCACGAACCTTCCATCACCCTTTTGGAGGAGATCCACCAGGCCTGGCTTTCAGAGATTCCCTGGGCCAGAGAGCTGATCACCCAGGCCTGCTCCTACATAAAAATCGGCATCAACAATCTGGCCTGCGTCTACAACCCGGAGATCATCCTGATCTGCGGAGAGAGTGTGGACGACTACTGGGATATGTTCGGCGCTGTCATGGAAGAACCTCAGCCTTTGTTCTATCCGTTCAAAGACAAGCTTACGATTCTTCCCTTTGCCAAAAAGTACCAGTCCAGCATCATCGGCGTGGCACAGCAGGTACAGGATATCTATCTGAATCAGCTTCTGAAGAAAACTTTATAGCACCTTCCTTCCTGCGGTAGATGACAGGTCCTGCCCCGAGCCGTTTAAACCGATCTGTTTTTCGATGAAAAAGGGAAAATACGCGACCTGAATTGTGAAAAAATCTTAGGAACCATGCAGCCTGCGGCGGTCAGAATCACCAGGCTTAGAAGAACCAGCAGCGCCTTTGTGACTGCCGCAGACAGCCCCAACACGGATGCCCCGGTCTTGATAAACATAAAAAGAAACATATGAAAACACAGGATGGTCAGAGTGTTTTGGCCCACAAGAGAGACCACCCCCATAACGGCCGGCGCCTTTCGCTCCAAAAACATGCCTGCGCCAAAGACCAGAAAAGATCCGCTGATTCCCGCCGCCAGACCAAGAAGCATGGAATGCCCATAATTGCCGTTGGATAAATTCATGGAACCATTGAGCATCGCACTGATAAGAAATACCACGGTAAGCATCCCCAGGCACCACAATTCTCCCAGCATTTTTTCTTTTTTCTGCTGCCGGAACCACTCTCCTGCTGCAAAATAGCAGGCAAAATACGGCACCGCCTCCAAACTCCATGGAAGCAGGCATCCCTGACTGTAATATCCGATCATGGATCCGATGCCCCCAAGAAAGAAAAACGTCCCCCCGCCGCTGTAGTGCCAGACTATCGATCCGGCGGCTCCAAGAAGCAAAAACACATACTTTCTTTTACTTCTGCTGATCAGTCCATACCAGGCATAAGTCAAAAACATGGCCGTCAAAAACCAAAGCGGCGCGTTGAGCATGTCCAGAAGCACCAGGGGCTTGGAGGCATTCGCATACATCTGGTTGCGGGAATAAAAAATGCCCAGTATGGACCACCATTTCAGATCCCCTGGATTTCCTGCAAGAAGCGAATCTTTCACCCAGAAAAACAGCCACAAAAAAGCACTGACTCCAAAATAAGGCACAAGCAGCCGCTTTGCTTTTTTCTTCAGCCAGTCCCCATAGCACTCTTCCTTCTGAAAACGGAACGTATACCCCGCCGCCACAAAAAAGACCGGCATATAGAACATGCCTCCATAAAAAGTGAGAGGCCCCAGGCTGCACTCCGCGTGAACCAAAAGCACCACCAGGATCCCCGCTGCTTTCCCAAAGTCCAGCCATGACAGCCTTTTTTTTCCTTTATCTTTTTCCAAAGACGCGTTCAATGAGTATTTCTCCTTTCTTGCCGAGAGGCTCCACAAAACGCACGGACAGTTCTGACAGTCCCACCGTGATCCCGCTGATCAAAACCAGATCCAGAAGGCAGGTCCGATTATAGCCAAACCGTTCCTGAAAAGTCAGAAGAAACCAGGCTCCGAACGTGGCGATCACCGGAAAATGGATCAAATACAGGGAGTAGGAAATCCGTCCCAGATACAAAAATCCCTTCCAGGCAAAAAATTGCTGCAGTACTTCCAGATTCAGCACGGCGGTCAAAAAGCAAAGCACCCCGAAGATATGATAATAATTCACAAATACAAAAGGAAGGATACCCCAGACAGTCCCTTCATATCCAAATCCGGCTGAAGGATAACACATAAAATAAAGTCCCAGAACCAACAGACATCCATTTAGAAACCGACTGGCACACAGCTTTTTTCGAAATGCCCAGTCTGTATGCATCAAATCGCAGAGCACATACCCGAGGAAGATGCTGAGAAAATCAGTACGCACAAGCAGCGCCGCCACCCCTGCATAGATCAGCCATCGGAACCGGAAGCGGCTGACAAAATAAGCCAGTCCATAATCCAGATAGGCACCGAGAAACAGCATCTGCAGCGTCCAGACCACGCCGTTGTAATCATTCACCCCGAAGAGAAAACAACCATACAAAGATTCTTTCAGCATCCCGGCAAAGGACGGTGCAAAAGCATTGAACCCGGCAAACCATTCCTCCGAACCGGCCAGAACCGCCGCCGCCTTGTTCTGATACAGTCCAAGGCTCATGCAGAGCCAGACTGCTCCGTTGACCGCAAGCACCGGCGGCATCAGCCGCAGATAGCGTCTGCATGCACTTTTTTTCAGTTTTTCTTTCTCTCTTTTTCGAAAAAAGCTCAGACAGAGCAGATACCCGCTCAGCACCAGAAAAAGCCGCACGGCTGTATTGCCGTTAAAAAACAGATTAAAGGGAGACTTCCCGACAGCTATATCCAGATTGCCCGGCAGGTGACAGCTTGCCTCCTCATAATGATACATTCCATAGTAAAAAGCAAACACGTAGTGGGTCAGAAAGACACACACACATCCAAGCCCCTTTAACCCGTCCAGATAGACTAACTTTTTCGTCTGCATGGCATCATCACTCCCGCATCTTCCAACACCTTTACGCCCAGCCAGCAGATCACCAGAAACTGGATCCCCGCAAAGAAAGCCATGGGCATCATGGAGCTTTCCCGGAAGTATTCCTGATATCCTGCAAAGATCACAATCTGCAAAAGCATTGCCACCAAAAATTCTTTGGGCACAAGCACCAGATACAGCACCGCCAGCACCCCGTACAGGCAGCCCGCCGACTGATTCATATAGGGCAGGAAATAGCAGGTCAGAAGTCCGAAGAACAAAAAGAGCCTAAGTACTCTGATTCCCTCTTCCTTTTTGGACAGACAGCCCGTATCCTTCTCTCCCTGGGCAAAGAGCCAGACAAGGAGCAGCAAAAGCCCCGGAGTCAGAAAAAGGCCGGTCAATGCCACCGGATCCACCAGCTGTCCCTGTATGGATGCCCTGCCCACAATCTCATAGATATTGGGCCAGTGGAAAGTAACCAGGGTATATCCGGCCCGGAGCCAGAGCGCATACGCATACACAAGCCGCATGCCTGCCGTCAGTGCCAGAAACAAAAGCTGACCAATCGTCAGTTTTTCTCTCTGCCAGAGTACCATACAGGCAAACAAAATTCCCGCATATGGAACCGACCACAGGAGCAGTCCGCCGGTCACCAGCGTAAACAGCCAGGTCCCCATTTTCCCGGATTCCGGCAAAAAGAACAAAAGAGCACTTACAAAAAACAGTGCTGCCACACAGGCATCCCCCTGAAGGATTGTCCCCTCCGCCACCAGAGTCGGAAGGATCAGAAGCATTCCGTAGGTAACAAGAGCGCGCCTCCTGCCGGACGTCAGACGCCAGACGAAAACGGCTGATGCCAGCGCCAGATACCACTCTGCCAGCAGATGTGTCCAGTGGGGAAGCCCGGTTTCAAAAGGAGTGCGAATAAAAAAGCCGATACCTGTGATGCAGACCGCCAAAAGTCCCTCCAAAAAATCGAACCGAAGGGGCCCGATGGAACATTTTCGGTACAAAAGATCCCGAAGAAACTGATCGATGTTCATCCTGGTATCCTCCCTTCCTCCTGAAGATCCAGCTCCTGCCGGTCCTTTTCATACACCGGAAACCGATACAGATCCAGTCCCAGAACAATCAGGATGCCAAGCTGAAAAAATGCCAGCACTCCGTAAGGCACCAAAGGAGTCTGTTTGGTCAGATACTGGGCATATCCTGCAATCCCGTTGAAAGCCGCCAGCACAAGCAGGGGAAACCGCCGCAGACGGATCATCCCATAGACCAAAAGAAACGCGTCTGTCAGGTACAGATAGCGCTCATGCATATGGGGCAGAAAATAAGTGGTCAAAATACCGAAAAACAAAATCAGCAATATCACGTATTCCTTGGTCACCCGGACCTTCTGATACGCCATCCAGAACAAAACCATCATCAAAATTCCAAGGATCAGATACATACCCGCTCCCATATATTCATCCAGAAAAAAGTCGTTTCCGATGATCTGGTAGACATTGGGAAATTTGATGGATAACGACCAGGCATCCTGAGTCCCCTGGGCCACATAGATGTCCAGAAGCTCTGAAAAGGGCCGGCCGGCCAGCCAGGCAGGCAAAATCCCAAGCATATACATGACCGGAAGCGTCACAAAATGTTTCAGATCCACTTTTCTGCGCACCCACAGGATCACCAGAAACGGAAAAATAAAAAGGGACTGCAGCTTTATGGCAAAAGCCGCCCCGTAAAACCACATGCCTGTCCAGGTTTTTCCCCGCAGAAGAAACGATACGCACAGAAGAATGAAAAGGGTATAGATGATGTCACACTGACACCAGGCCGCACCGTTTAAGATCACTGTGGGCAGGAACAAAAAAATGCCATAGGCAAATACTGCGCGCTTACGGTTTTGGGTACCGTTCCAGACAAGCCCGGCCACCGCCGCCGCTCCTGCAAAATCAAGCAGACAGCAAAAACCTTTGAAAGCGGTCATATAATTCACGGGCAGCAGGGTAATCAGGTATAAAAGATACAGCATCGGGGGCGCATAATCGTAGAAATCATCCGCCAGCGCCGCGAATCCCTTGCTTTCAAGGTGGAAAAACCAATCATCCCAGAAAATAACCCAGTCATCCGATACAAAGGTCCGCATGGAAATCCGCACCAGAACCGCCAGCACTGTAAGCACCCCGATGAGAAGGTACTCTGTGTGCCTGTCCTTTTTTAACCAGTCTCTCACATATGCATCCATAGAAACTCCTATCTCAATACTTTCTCGATGATATACTTGGGCCTTGCCTTGGTCTCAAGATAAATTTTCCCGATGTATTCCCCGATAATCCCGATGGCAAAAAGCTGCAGGCCCCCAATGGCCCAGATAGACACGATCAGGGAGGTCCAGCCGGAAATGGTATTGCCCAGATAATGCTGTACCAGAGAATAAATCAGCATCAGGATACTGCACAGAAAAAGCAGTCCGCCCAAAAACACGATAAACCGAATCGGCTTGATGGACAAAGAAGTGATTCCGTCCACCGCCAGTCCCACCATTTTCTTCAGCGGATACTTGGATTCCCCGGCAAACCGCTCCTGGCGCTCATAAGTCACACTCGCTGTCTGAAAACCGATCATGGGCACAATGCCCCGCAAAAACAGGTTGACTTCCCGGTAATTTTCCAGCTCGTCCAGCGCCCTCTTGCTCATCAGACGGCAGTCCGCATGATTGAAGACAACCTCGCCTCCCATAAAGTTAATCATCCGGTAAAAACTTTCTGCCGTAAAACGTTTGAAAAAAGTATCCGTCTTGCGGGCACTGCGCACTCCGTAGACAATCTCACAGCCTTCATAGTACTTCTCCACAAACTGATCAATCACATCAATGTCATCCTGCAGATCGGCATCCATGGAAATGACCATGTCCGCGTATTCCTTGGCAGTCATCAGTCCTCCCAGCAGTGCGTTTTGATGTCCTTTGTTTCTTGACAGTCGAATTCCCTGAAAGATGGGGTTTTTCTCATGCAGTTCTTCGATCAGCTCCCAGGTCCGGTCCTTAGACCCGTCATTGATAAACAGAATCCGGCTCTCTTTTGAAATCCGGTTCTTTTCCATCAGATCTTCCATCTTCCCAAGGAGTCTTTGGGCAGTCTCCGGCAGCACTTCTTCCTCATTATAACAGGGAATGGCCAGATACAAAATCCGGCCCCTCTCACACGTTTTTGCTTCCATCACTTGTTTCCTTTTTTTGTTTCTTTTTTTAATTCCAGTTCCTGTTCCAGCTCCTGCAGCCGCTTTTCATTCAGTGCCACCATCTGGTCCAGCGTCCGCACACTGTTGGACATCCTAGAAAGGGCCACCGTCAGAGAGAAAATGATCAGAAGAGAAAAACAAAAGCCCAGGAAAAAAATCATATTTACCGGTGCATAGATCCCGAGAAAGTCTGATACCACGATCAGAAGCCTCGGCGCGCAGTCAAAGATCAAAAGTGCACACAGCACCAGCATCCAGGACAGCGCATACTTTAATTCCAGCCCCCTTTTGCGTATCATATTTACCAGAATCCCAAATACAAACAGAATCGCGATGCCGATCACGATCTGTAATTTTACTGTCATCATATTCTTTCTCCTATTTGTAGTCGCTGCGCGACAGCACTGAAGGGTAAAGCTGCTTCGACACACCGGTAATGAGTGAAACTTTTA
>ERZ808046.990-NODE-990-length-15672-cov-8.212504_pt1 | contig 15672 bp, 19 predicted proteins | sample MGYA00380196_ERZ808046 | MGnify/ENA primary metagenome ERZ808046 (study PRJEB31490, sample SAMN06133421) | mouse gut metagenome | isolation source: Z6_2 | host: mice | place: China: Chengdu | collected 2015-05 ...
GTCATTGGTGTGAACGGAGTTGGCAAAACCACGACGATTGGAAAATTGGGCAACTATTATAAGCAGGAAGGAAAAAGTGTTATGTTTGCAGCCGCTGACACTTTTAGAGCTGCTGCGATTGATCAGTTGGAAATTTGGGGAAATCGAGTTGGCGTTGATGTTATCAAACATACCGAAGGAGCTGATCCTGCTGCAGTTGCTTTTGATGCAGTTCAGTCTGCGAAAGCACGAAAAGTAGATGCCTTAATTATTGATACAGCAGGGCGTTTACATACTAAATATAATTTAATGGAAGAATTGAAAAAGGTCACACGGGTAATTCAGCGAGAAATTCCTAAGGCGCCCCATGAAACACTATTAGTTTTAGATGCAACAACGGGACAAAATGCAATTAATCAAGCACAAATTTTTTCAAAAGCTGGTAAGTCATTTAAAAACTCATATTGCATTTTATTGATTTTATTAATCTGTTTATAGAAGCTTTCATAATAAGATATAAAAACTAATAAGTTTCCAATGGTTATTGTATTCCTCATTGCGAATATCCCTCCAACTAAATATAAAAAAATACGAGTCGCTAATATTTCACTGATAAATGAACTCATATCTCCAATATAGGATAAATACCCGCTTCTAACATCATTTTTAGCTATCTCGTGACGGTAGCGCAAAAACTTTCTCAATTGATAATTCTCTAAACTATTTGCTTTTATTTCTTTCCAAAATGCAAGACTTTCATATATGAAATTTTCATAGTGCCCGTATAAATTTCTTCTCACTTTTAGCCTCTCATAATTAATTACTCCAATTATTTTTAAAACAATGTAAGGCACTGGAATAATCACACAAGAAAGCAAAAATAAAATCCAATTTATTTTTATCATTCCTGCAATTAGCAAAGCTATAAAAGCACAAGATACACAATAGTCTATTACCTGCTCATTAAACATTTTGTTAAGCAAAGCAAAGTCATTTATAATTATATGCTCTAAATCACCTGTCTCATATTTTTCATACTTCGCCTGCGGCATATCAATCATATTTATAAGTATATCTTTCCTAATACTAATTAAAATTTTGTTCAATAGATCCCATCTCGAAATTTTTACAACATAGGTAAGTAGGGCATACCCCAAATAGACGAAAATTGGAAATATAAATATAAAGAGAGCTAAGCCTCTCTCTCCGTTCAATAGTATCCGATCTACAAAAATCTGCAAAAATATAGGATTAACCAGCACATATGTGGCACATAATATCTCGAAAAAAACGAGAAGAACGATTTTAATTTCGTAATCTTTAAAATACTTTCTGAAAAACTTTAAAATTTTCAGCTTTTTTTTACTGGCTTGAAAGATTTGTTTCTCCATAGCTTCTATATTCCTCTTCAAAAAGCCTCTGATATAATTCATTTGATTCCAGTAAGCTATTATGGGTTTCCACTCCAATTATAGAGCTATTTTCAATAAAAATGACCTTATCTGCTTTTTCAATAGTTTTTTGATTATGTGATATCACAACAATAATTTTATACTTATCATTTTTGAAAATCTCTTTTTCAATCACCTCTTCTATCTCATTATCCAACGCGGAAAACGCTTCGTCCAATAATAAAATTGGCGCTTCTTTTAATAATGTTCTGGCAATATATAATCTTTGTTTTTGTCCTCCAGACATGTCAAATCCATTCGTTCCTATTATTGTTTCCAGACCTAAAGGCAAGCTTTTAATAAATTCTGATAATCCCACTTTATTACAAACGCTCCAAAGTTTATTCTCTTCAATTCTTTTGTTTAAGCACAGATTATTTCTAATTGTATCAGTAAATATTACAATTTCTTGCTGCATTAACGCTATATTTTTTCTAATTGTTTGATATGTACACAGGCTTATATCCTGATCACTTATAAATACTTTTCCTTGACAGGGTGTATAGAAACTATCAATTAACTTTAATATTGTTGATTTTCCGGAACCATTTCTTCCAACAATAGCAATTCTTTCTCCTGTATTAATAGAAAAATTTACATTTTTTAATATATATCTATTCTCGTATTTAAATGATACCTCGTTAAATCTTATTTCTAAATTATCTATTGCTAATTCCTGATTTCTTATTTCGTCTTGCTCTCCCTGCATTGTCATATATTTATAGACCCGCCCTAAAGAAGCTTTTCTCGCTTGCAAAAGGACATAAAAATTATTCAATTGAATTACTTTGCCTGCCAAATAATTCATTAGAGAAATGCAAGTCACAAAATCTCCTAATGATATATGTCCTTTTCTATTCAAAACTACCCCTAATAAGAATAAGACGCTTGTAGACAATATCGAAATAAAACTATTCAATTTCTCCACTGCAAACTTTCGAATCTCAATATTCTTTTTCAAGGAGTAAATCTGTTCATTCTTCTCTTTAAAATAGATACTGCTGCCCTTTTTTCCGTTATTAATCCGAATATCATCTAAACCTGCAACAATTTGATAAACCCAAGAATTAAGTAAACCCTCCTTACATCTTAGATCATCCGATAACGCTTTTGTCAGTTTTCCTTGTCTTCTTGAAATCAAAAACATTATAGGAATTGTTAATAATACAAATATAGCAATAATCGGATTCATATAGTACAATATGCAAAATACTATCACGCAGCTTACTAATGCATTGATCGGTTCAAATATATTATCTGTAATAATATTCATAAATTCAGGAGTATCTAAATTCACACTTCGGACTACATCAGCAGCATGCATATTAGATAAGAAATCTGACTTCGCATGAAAGACTTGCTTCATAATCGCCATTCTTAAGTCTAATACAAATCTTAATTGTGTATTCCAAAAAGCAGCCGTATTTACAAATTCAAAGAAAATATATATTATAACAATAATTCCGATCAGTAATGCTTCCCATAAAAAAGAATTTATATCCTGGTGGTATACTATTTCGTTTACCAGAATTCCAAAAGCAATTGAAAATGTTATCATTAATAATGATTGAAATATTGTAACGAGTAAAAGAGTAATGAATCGCTTTTTATATTTATAGCAATAATAAAGCATTAGGTCTAAAAATTTTTGCTCTTTTAAAATACTATTTCTATTCTTCCCTTCCATCTTCTCCTCAACCGATTACATATCTGACATAATCTTTAATATACGCTTTCCAATACTCACTTTCGGTCCTGCAAATTCTAAATAGATACTGTCACCTTCTCGTATATCTTTCTGTTCAATATCTTTTGCATTTAAAACCATATATGCCTTATTATTCTCCAATGTCCTATGTACTTTTGCTTCATACCTATATGTATTGTCTATGTTTTGATACCATAAAACCCTAGTTTCCTTTTCAGTCAGTAAATCAGCTGACATGGTAACAAAATAGCACTCTTTATTTTGATTACATTTCACAACCCCAACTTGCGTCACATATGAATTAACTTTTATATAGGTCATATAAAAATAAACTATAAAAACAGAGCAAAGAATGCACAGAAAAACTAAAATTGGAGAATCAATTATTGTCTTATCTAAATATATCTTCTTCTTCAAAATTTTCCCTTCTCTAATGGCCTAATAATCTATGTAAAATAACTAATATCTTATCATCTCTATATTTGCTATAAAATTTATTAAATGAATATATTAATTGCTCTTCATAATTATATCTGTAATGACTTATATGATAATTATAAGCTTCATTGCTATATATAAATTCCGTTCCTGCCATCTGTAATCTATACCCCAGTTCTATATCTTCACATCCCCACTTAAAATCTAAGGTTTCATCAAAACAGCCAACCTCTTTAATAAGTCCTGTTTTACAAGAAAAATTTCCGCCCGTACAATAAAGAAATTTCCATTCCTTTAAATTTACTTTTTCTACTTCCATTAAAAGTTTTTCTAATCCTAATATTTTTTTTGTTTCTTCTAACACTTGCTGATTGCTTACATCTTTCAAGGAAATAAAATATTTTTTTAATACATCAGTTACAATCGCATCTTTACTTTCATCTTCCGCAATTCCTTGTGGATCTGCAAAAAAAGACAGAAATGGCAAATTCCAAATTTTCCCATGTACAGCTTTATTTTTATTTGAAGTTAAAATTTTCATATGTTCTTCTATGAAATTTGATGGTAAAATTACATCATCATCACAAAAAATAACATATTCTGTAACGCAATTTTTTAATCCTAAATTTCTAGCATGAGACCTTCCTCTATTTTGTTGATATAAATACGATATATCTAATTTGTTTTTATATTTTTGAATCGTTTTTTCTGTATCATCATTTGAACCATCATCAATCACTAAAATATTCGGAATCTCTGTCTGGAGTCTCAAAGATTCTAATGTAAATAATAATCTAAAATGCTTATTATATGTTGGGATTATTACTGTAACATCCTTTAACATTCTAAATCTTGTATGATGTTTTTAATCTGGATAAAACATCATATCTCCTTTTCCTTTATTTTGTATTAAAAATCAATGTGTCGTGTATAGATTGTGGGTAAAAATCCTGTTCCAGCCTAACCTCGGCTCCTAATTCTCATCTTTATCCTTATTATTCATCAGCTTTAGAGTATAATCTACAATTTTCTTTGGATCTTTGTAAAAGGTTATATCATAATGCTCCTCATCAAACTCAACAGAAAATTCATCTTCTAAATATGCTATTATTTCTAACATTTTTAAACTTGAAATATTTTCATACATTGTATCCTTCATTATCATATCCAACATTTCTTTAATCTTCTCTTCCATTTTTCTCTTTATATGCCCTAATATAGAGCATCTCCGTCCTCCTACAATAGCATTATTTTATAAGTATCTTAGCCAATAAAAGTGTTTACAAAAAAAGGTAAAATCAGAATTGTTAGTATCGTCCTCTCCAAAAATAAAATCAGTAATTCTCGGAAACTTAATGGTATACTTGATGATAAGATAACCAATCCTGTTTCTGTCATAAATATTACTTGAACAATTGATAAGATTACAACAAAAGCCGCGCCTTGAGCAGAAATTTCACTACCAACAATTGACATAGTTGGTAATGCGACTTCTATAAATCCCAACAAAATGGTTGGAGCCACCAATTGGGCATCTGGCACATTCAAATATATAAGTATGCTCTCAAAAGGTTTTCCTATCAAGCTCATCATTGAAGTATAGTTCGTAATGAAAAGCATAAATGCTAATGGAAAAACCATTAATATCACCATCTTTTCAACAAAAAAAAGAGTTTGCTTAAGAAAGGAATAAAATTCTTTCAAAGTTAATGATTCTGACGTTTGCATTCCTGCGTCTACTGCTAAAAATAATATATTGTTTATAGTTCTATCCTTATATACTGTTTCCCTCTTATTTTTATCTATATCCTCTTTATTTGATAAAGGGTACATTCTTATTGTGATTATTGCCAATAAAATAATCATTAAAAAACTTATAAATACAATTCTATTATAGTATCTTTCAATCCCACACATTGCTACTAAAGAGCCTATAAAGCCTAAACTGACTACGCTAAAGTTTGATGCTATTGCACAAGCTTCCTTTTGTGTATATTTACTTTCTTCATAGCATACATTTGTAAAATATATTCCAACTGATGGAGATGCTACAAATGATGCCAAGCAATCAACTGTTGCCCTTCCCGGTAATAAAAATATTTTTCTCATAATAGGATTAATTAAAACTGCAACAAACTCTATAAGTCCTGATCTTAATAAAAAAAATACTCCTGTTCCGGATACGAATGTTGTAATTATAATAGTATATATTAAAGAAAAAAATTCTTCTTGTACTTTCGTGTCAAAAATACTCCCCTTTGAAACTATCCCAATTGATATTATTGTGCTAAAAGAAAAAAAGATATTTATCCAATCATCTAATTTCCTTTCTTTGAAAAAATTTTTATTCACATTTATCAGTGAAGCTATTACTGTCCCCCAAATGAGCACCATAGCATGACTAGCTAATTCCATTTTGATAATATTGGTCCAATACATTATTAGAACCATATCCTGATAAATCGGGCAAAAGAATACTATAGTTCCTGTTAAAGCAAAAATAATAAATTTAATTTTTTTTAACATTTCCATGTCTCTTCTCTTAATTTGCTTTTGTATAATATTATTAATATACCGTTTATATATCTATACTCAAACTTCCCACATTTAAAATGGAAGTTACACCAAATAGTATGGGAAGTTTGAGTCACTCACTAATGTATTACCACCAACAACTATCCCTCCCCTTCTTCCTCCAACAACTCATCCGGAATCTCCGGCTGATATGCAGCGCCGATTGATAAAAATCCTGCTCCCATTTCTGCTACATTTCCAATAATCATCGCAACTACGTCTAAAAGCCAATTCATCTCCACTACTCTTCCTTTCTTTTTTCGATTATAAACATAATTGTTACTGCACAAGTCGTAATCACTGCTGTATAGAATATACTGCTGCTTAAAAATGTTTCGATAAAAAGCAGCATTACCACTTCCATAATAAGGATGCCATGGGCACATTTTCGATTTCTTTTTAGTCTCTCCTGAGATAAGATATATTTTTTTGAAATGACAGGAGCTTTCACCCATATATATCCTGCTAAAATGATTAATACGGCCCATGCTATGGTTTTAGCCTCCATAAAACAGGCAAGACATTTGGAAACCATTACGCAAAGAACTGCTATGGAGTTTGTCAGCAAAAAGCAATGTTCATAGCTTTTTGCATGGTATCCTCCGGCGGTGACCCGAATCGGCATAAAGTATATCAAGAAAGTTATGGCTGACTCCCAATATCCCAATAAAATACTTAGTCCCAATATGCTCATAATGCATAATACAGTGGACCAAAATAACTGGAATCCGTAAATGTAAACAGCCTTTAAATCCTTCGATATTTTATTATGCTCTAATAATGCAGACGTACAGGTTTCTGCCAAAAAGGACAGCATGATTCATTCCTCCCTCCTGTCAAAATATTCTTTTCCCTCTTCGCCTATTATACATTTTTTTATCCTAAATGTGCCGCAATGTCCTCCAAATGTGGGTACTTTGTCCTCGAAAAATCATAAATGGTAGTAGTTGGCATGAAAAGAGGGCTTCTGCCTGCAGATAATCCCTTATCTGCGGACAAAAGCCCTCTGCTTTCCTTCCACTATACTCAATCAAAAAACGAAATTACAGTTGAAAATATTCCATCCTTGTATGACGCCTCAAAGCTTCCCTTATATTTTTCCACCACAAGCTTGATACTGGCTATCCCGAAACCGTGGATTTCCTTATTTTCCTTTTTTGTTAAAAATCTCCCCTCTTGTACCTTTGGCTCTTCTTTGTATGTATTTACTGCTTTAATAAGCGTCATTCCCTTCACTTTGTGAATGATAATTTGAATCCACTTTTCTCTGTCTCCTGCTTTTTTGCATGCTTCAATGGCATTGTCAAATAGGTTCCCCATAAGAGATATCATTTCTTGTTCTGATAATTGGAAGTCTATATGCTCTGAAAGAATTGTAACATCAATATCAAATCTTTCCGCCTCTATTTTTTTGCAGGTAAGCAGGATATCCAGGGGTTCAATGCCGGTCCACTTTCTTATGGCCTCTATTTCCGTCATGTCCTTTAATTTTCCCATATATTCTTTTGCTTTTTCATATTCCTCATTCTTTAAATAATTGTGGAGGATTAAATATTGATTTTTTAAATCATGATAAAAGCTTTGATTCCTGTAATAGTTTTCAATGACTGACTGGTAATGGGTCACTAATACTTCTTTCTTTTCGATTGCTCCCATTAGTTTATTGTTCTCTTGTATATGTGAAAAATACTGGCTCAGGAAACGGACGCCTAAAAGGAAAAGCGCTAATAAAAGGACTCCCATAAAAACAACGTCCATATCTAACCGCAAAAATGTGCTTTTTACGAAATAGTATACTCCCCCGATTCCTAAAAAGCCTGTTAAGAATGATTTCCATGTCCGCAGTTCTATTTTATTGATAAAATAGCGGTTCATCACAGAATAGGTTATGAAAAGCAAGCTTTTCGATAAAATCAGCAGCTGGATGCGTATGCCGGAAAATGAATTTGTCAGATCTGTTGCTATCTGGCTGTTTCCATATACTACTCCTAAAAGCGAAAGGGTTAAAAAGTCTATGGTATATAACAATATGATATAGTCTACAGACAGTACCAGGGCGTCTATTATATTTGCTTTATAAATCATACATCCGCTTACTGTAAAACCTAAAATAGCAGCCATTGTTGTAAATACTGAAAATAAACTGTATTGATTCAGCATCCAAACAACTATGGCCATCATCCCTGCCGCCAGGATACTTTCTTTATATTTCGCGCCGCCTTCTCCTAATATTTTTGTTATAACTAATAGTCCAATCATTGTTTCTATAAACGTGATCGTTACTTCCATTATTTGGAACCCTGTCATATTATTTCTCCCCAATACATAAATAAAAACCGCTTTAGCTCAGATATACGGGGTAAGCTGGAAGCAACAGAATATCCTTCTTTCATAAATACTCTCTGCTCTTCCACTCTTTCAACATGAAACAGGTTTAAAATAATTCCCCTGTCCAGAAAAATCAGTTCTCTTGAATTCAGCTTTTTATACGCTTTCTGCAGGGTAGTCCTCTCCTGCTCTTTTCTCCCTCCCTTGAGGACAAATACAATATTTTTTTGATCTTTATAAATATAAATAATCTCTCTTTGCAAAAATTTAATATACTTTCTTTGATTCACGATTGTGTAAATCTCCTGGTTATCCAACCAGCTTAAGCGATGAAACATCTCATCCAAAACCCTGGGAAAGGACTCCTCTAATTTTTCTTTTAAAACATAGCGGAATATATTCATCCCGCAGACCTCTATGGCGTAATTGGAAAAAGCAGTCAAAAAAACAATGCATGCAATATCAGAATAGGTTCCTACGATGTTTGCAATTTCTATTCCGGAGTATTTATCCATCTCTATATCCAATATATAAGCATCAAATCGTTTTCCTTCTCCCAGCTCTTCTACTAATACCTGGCTGTCATTGTATGATTTTAATGCTATGCTTATATTGTGAGCGTTACAGTAGTTATTCAATTTGTCCTCTACTATCTCTAAATACTCTCGCTGATCATCACATATTGCGACTCTGTACACAATACATCCCTCTTTCATCTTAAGCATTTATTTGTAATCATTTTATTATAAATTACAAGTCTGTACAACCTATAATCTCCTTGATTTTGCTAAAAAATTCAGCCTTGGAGAGTTCGCCCAATTCTATAAAATGCCATCAATTAGTAACAAATTAGAATCAAACTTTTGCTCAACATACCGCCTCTCAAGCGCGCCGGTCCCACCAGTCATACCGAGCTTTCACCTAACCTTCTTTTATCTCTTCTGTATCAATTGATAGATTTAATGCAATGCTCCTTTGCTATCTGTCTGCAAATGAATTTCTCCCTCAAACATGCTGCCATCCTCGTTAAGTCTGTACAGTTCATTTTTCCACACCACCCAGGTATTTTTTAGCATTTTTCCACATCTTCCAAGATAATACCATTTTCCATCAGAGCCAGTCTTCCAAGTCTCACGAACCATCATTCCTGCGCCGTCAAACCAGTACCATTCCCCGCCTGCTTTATGCCAGGCGTTCCTTACCGGCTCCCCAGAATCTCCCAGATAATATCTCCAACCGTCGTTTTCCTGACGCCAGCCTGACTTTTTCTCTGGTTCTGCTGGGAGCACTCGGGCGGCCACATCCTGTTTAAATTTCTCCCAGGCATCCGGATGATCGACAAACCATTTCGGGCAGACTTTTTTAGTTATATCATAATGCCGGATTAGACCTCCATTTAGCGGATCCAGACCCCAGCGCCTGCAGATATCCGCGCACAGCTCTATATATGCTTTGTAGGTCGCATCTGTAAATTTTCCGGTTTTATCCGGGTGGCAGGCTTCAATGCTGATGGTATAACTGTTGGCCTGGTTGGTACACCAGCTTATTTCTTCTTCCGGAATAAGCTGCAAAATCTCTCCATTCAGGCCGATAATATAGTGACAGCTTGCCTTTGTATCGTGAGTCTTGCTCAGACTTTCGAACCAATTTCGGTTGGCCTGAGCAGATGTGCCGGGATTCCCGATATAGTGACAGGCTACCGCTGTTGTTTTGGGCCTGGTGCTTCCGGGTCGGTTATAATTGCTGACAGTTAAGTATTGTTTTTGGATATTCATATTTGCTCTCCTTTTTTGCACCAAAAAGACCCAGCTTTCGCCAGGCCTTATGTATTCTTTGTGCGACGTCGCACGGGTTTACTCATCTTCCGGAATCTCTACTGCAATCTCGATCTTTTTCTTGATAAACCGCAATATCGGGCTTAAAATGGGAATAACCACTCCCGCAGCCTCACAATTTTCTGTAATGCTGATAAGCTCATTAATTACCAGCCATGAGGCTACCATAGCCGCGAACAACAGTGGAAATTTCATCTCGATATGCAACGTAACAGCCACATAAGAAATCATACAATCAATCCCAAACCCTACAAAAATCAGGATATACATCATGACTTTTTTGACGATCCCAATAAAGGATTTGTCGCTGGTGATTTTCTGCCCGTTGACCTTTGAAGCTGCCAGCCCCGTAAAGTAATCAATAATGTTGCACGGGATAAGAAGAGCTAACGGAATCGCAAGGATTCCAAAGAAACTAAAAAAGGCACCTACAACGGCGCTTACAACATACTCAATTGATTTTGCTTTCATTTTCATAAAACCTCACCTTTCTCTTTGCCTTTTTCTAACCTTTTTATCAATGTGTTATATTCCGGCTCTGATAGCCGGTTTGCCAGAAAGAAAACATCCAGCTTCTGCTTCATATCTTCTATCCACTCCGGAGTATCCGTCCCTTTTTTCTCAGCAATTTCGATTAACTTTAAACAATTTCTATAAGTCACGCTCTTTCTCCTTTCTGCTTATAACAGTTCTAATTCTGCCATGCATTGCCGGTAATCCAAATCTACTACGGCTTCTGTCAATGCCTCGTTTTCCGCAGTTAGATATAGGATTTGTTCCTTTTCTGTTGAGTTTCTTAAAACTTCCTCCTTGGTTCCATCTTCAGAAACATGGTAAAAATGTCCGTTCTCGTAGGTATCCCCTATCGCCAACGGATATAAGGTGGTATCCTCTGCAAAGGCTTCCTCTCCATAAGTACACCGCGCCAAGTAGTTTGCCATTTCATAATTGTCGCAGACCATGATATTCATTACTTTATTTTCATAAATTTCTGCAAATATCTGATTACACCATGCCATTTTCAATCTCCTTTCTTTAATAGCCCCAACGCACCAACACAATACCGGAACCGCCGTTCCCATTTTTTGCTTTGCTTGAATTAAAGGAGCCGCCACCTTCCCCTCCATTTCCTGTATTGGGAGCCGCGTCTGCTCCTGCGTGGTTGTAGCTTAGTGCTCCATTCCCTCCAGAAGCATACAGTGTATTAGAAGGTTCCATAAACGCTCTTGTAGTTCGCCCTTGGCCTGGCCCTCCTGTTCCTAAAGTGATGTTTTTGGAAGGGTCACTTGGATGTAAAAGAACTGAAGTTTGCCCACTGTTACCATCAGTTCCACCTACTGGTGTATTTGGCTGTAAAGTATAGCCGGTTTTATATCCCCCAGCACCAGCCCCGCCTGATCCTCCTTTTCCTCCTCTAGTGCCCGAACCATACATATTGACATTCACTACATAAGCATCTCCTCCTCCAGCATAAACCAGATTTCCAAATGATGATGCTCCTCCGGCCAGCGTAGAGCCTTTATAAGGATTCACAGCCCCGCTTCCAACTGTCACAGCAAATTGTTGCCCTGGGCTAACTGCAATCTGCTTTCCTGTAGATGTATATCCAGAGCCGCCTCCAGCACCATAATATTCCCACCCAGTACCATTTGAGCTGTATTGACATCCATTACTTCCGCCGCCCACACAAAAAACATCTATGCTTGTAACGCCTGCTGGGACAACAAATACACCGGAAGAGGTAAAGGTCTGCATCCCTCTGGGGATTGTTGTCCCCGCTGCCTGTAAGTATCCGGAAAACATATCCCCGTTGGACGTACTGCAATACACCCAAATAGAAAAATAGTAGGTAGTAGACGGCTGCAAACCGCCAATTGCAGCAGCGCTGGCTGCTCCCAAGTTATGGTTGGTCCCGGTTCCTGTATAGGCTCTTGTCCCATCCCAAGGACTTGTCGGATACCAATCAGTTTTATAATTAATGGCAACCCCGCTATAAGGGCCCCTTGATGGCCATACCCAGGTAGCCGTTACAGAAGATGAGCCTGTAACGGCTATACTAAAAGACACAACTGAATAAACCGTCATAGTCCCTGTCAACATTACGCCATTCACCCACGCCGTTTTCCCGGGATAAATATCACCAGCTAATGCCGTTCCAGCCGTCTGCCCCGCCAGGCCGTTAGCCGTTACTCTTCCGCCTCCATTGTGATATCCTGCCGGGATGGTATAGCTCTGCCCGGCGTTTAACGTTTGATTTGCCGCCCCGTGGTTCGGCATAGCGCCGGTCCGGCGTGTTTTCGCATCTTGATTATAAAATGTTTTTCCATCTAGCACATGAGAGTCTGCTGCATCCCCTGTCAGCTCCAATGTTCCCTCTATAGCTTCATCATTACTGTCTGAGGTAACCGCAGTAACGCCTTTCAGCACATCTCCCCGTGTCGCGGTAAGCTCGTCGGAGGCGGTTCCTCCTCCGCCTCCTGCATTAGTATACACTGCCATTTCTTATCACTCCTATCATTCATTCAGATTCAATACCCTGATTTCTTCAACTTCTATATCTGCGGATGGCGCTTTTGCTGCAACGAATATCAGCTTTCCCTGTTCTGTTTTTCCCCGAATGTTGGCTTTTTGGGCTACCGGAATGGAGTCGAATGTATAGCCAATATATACCGTGCTTCCCTTCTTTATAGATTCATGTTCAACGGTATAGGTCAACCCGTCCCAGTCTCCTGTTCGAATCATCCGGCCCGGCAAAAGGATTCCCAGCGCCTGCTCTGCCTTCTGCTTATTATAAATCGTGTTATTAAACACCTGTTCCACCACCAGCCCCATAGCATCTCCATCAGCGTCTGTTTCCCGATCCCACCTGGTTATATCCACCGTAAAAGCAGGAGGGGATTTAATCTCACAATTTTTCATCTTTCCGTTTCCCTTCTTCTAAAAAATCTCATCCACCTCAAAGCTTAAAGGAATATCCTCATCCTTGCCTTTTCTCCTGAAGGTCCGGTAAGCAATCAGATCCCCTTCCGCATCATACAATCCCATTTCCGAAATCTCTTTTTCGGTCAATTCCCCTTTGTCCAGATAGCCGGTGTACCGGCAAGTAGTTTCTTCCGGGTAAACATGGCCTGTGATTTCCTTTTTTAACAGCTCGTTATAAAGAGCTATTTCTGTGCCAAACGTTGCCTTCGGCGTTCCGTTTTCCAGAACCCCGCCATCTCCCCATGCAATATGGGTAATAGGCGGCAAGGAAATATCCCCCGCATGTGCTTTACACAACTTCTTTCTTCCCACTATCGTAATAACCCCTTTGGAAGCAGCCATAATCTTCAATCCTTTCTTTTAAATAATCTCTCGTCCGCCGTCTAACTTCCGGCGTCCGGTTAATTTCCATGTTCCATCCAGCTTATTTTCCGTGGTGATAATCAGATCCCCTATCTGTATATTTTCTCTCGCTTCCGTTCTCACACCGCACCGAACCGGGTACAAGTCAATCACTTTATTGCTGTTATATCCAGTCAGCTTCTTACCGGCAGACAGTTTCCATGTATTATCCAGCTTTAAAGCCTCTAAATTTCGTCTGGGCCAGAAGTCCATCCGAAAGGTTATCTCGTTTGTATATCGGATGGATATGGCAAACTGAATGATAATGCGAAAAATCAGAGCATCCAGCCATGATCTTACATTTTTCAAAGTATTAATCTGGCCAACAACCCGGGTGCCCTCCCCCAGCTTTATTTCCTGGCTTTCCTCAATCGTGACAATGACTCGAAAATAATACGGATCAGCTCCATATTCGAACCATTCTTCTATCTCTCCATCTGAATACACGGTTCCCAGATATTCTCTTAAAACGGACTTGGTTCCCCCGTGCATATACCATTCCAAGGTTTGTTTTATCAGCTCTTCCCGGATTCTTCTATCTGCCTTGGGATCGTAATATCTGGTTCTTAATTCCAGGGCCAGGGAATCTAAAATCTCATCCGGCAAGCCGGATAAATCCCCGTATACGATAAGTTTGTCCGCATACTCAAGCAGCCTTTTCATGGCCATCTGTACCGCGTATCCCATAGCCTGGGTTTTAGGGGTCCGAAGGGCTTCCGGAAGCAAATCATAGGGATTCGAATTATATAACCCTTGCATCTTTCAGCCCTCCATATTCTAATTTCACAGATTTTGCAACCGATATGCTGGCCGTCCGGATTTCCTCAAATTCCGGTTTTTTTATAATCGCGTAGCAGGCCCCGGCATCAATCAGCATATACATGAATTGGGCCGGATTCACGTCTCGTCCAATTACAGCCCCTTGCCACTCCTGAAATTCCCGGCACGCGAATTCCACCTGCTTTTTGATGTTGCTCTCATTATTCCGGTCAGAATCGGATATATAATATACTACCTCAATTTCATACTCATTTTCTTCCGGGGCCTTTACTTTTACCAAATCTGTCAGCGGTTTCCGGTTATCCTCATCCAGATAGTTCTGCAGCCCTTTTAACTGGCCTTCGTCTGGTATCTGCCCCTGGGCATAGATGATATAAATGTCAACTTCCCCCGGTTTTTCTGAGACAATATAACAATCCTCAATGGCCTGGCTGTAGGTCTGTATCCAATATCGATACGCATCCTCAGGGCCTGCCGTAGAGTATCCGGAAGGGGCCAGATATACCCTGGAAGCCAGCTCGTCATCACTCTCCGGATCTGCCCCTCCGGACGTATCGGATACATTGCTGACCGATTGAATATAATTAATGGGATCCACAAGAGTGGTTACCGTCCCGGCTCCATAACCGTTCCCGGCTTCTCCTAAGGTCAGGCATACCGCCGGAAGCTCTATCTCGTTTTCGCCCGGAGCAATGGTTCCGGATTCCTCCGTTGCAAAAAAGAGTTCATTTACTTTTGCCCGGGTTCCAATGGGGATTGTAACCCCATAGTCCTGTTGTTTCGATAGAGTAAATTTCAAAATCGTCTTAGCAGCCTTTGCTGGGTTTCTCTGCACTTTTTTCATTGCCGCCAGATTATCCAAAAAGCTTCCCGTACTGTATTTTAGTAAATTGCACTTTCCAGCCCGATCCAGATACTGGAATCCCTGGTATATCATTACTGCACAGCTATAAAGCTGCAGCCGCTCCGGCGCCGCCGCAGGGAGCGCGGATTCTTCTCCTGTCAGTTCCCGGTACTTTTCCTCATAGTTTCGGATAATCTCTCCCAGGAACTCGTGAAAGGAAAGGCTGTCAATAAAACTTACTTCCGGATATTTTTCTAATTCTCCACGCATCCTGTCAAACCTTCTTTCCAAAAATAATATGGGGTATCATAACGCCGGTTTCTGTATACGAGAACGTAACCTCCAAAATCT
>ERZ808046.992-NODE-992-length-15662-cov-3.233237_pt1 | contig 15662 bp, 16 predicted proteins | sample MGYA00380196_ERZ808046 | MGnify/ENA primary metagenome ERZ808046 (study PRJEB31490, sample SAMN06133421) | mouse gut metagenome | isolation source: Z6_2 | host: mice | place: China: Chengdu | collected 2015-05 ...
TAACAGCCGCGGAGCCTTCGCCTGCTTCATTTGAATACAATCCTCTTGCAACACCGAAACGCATAGCCTGTTTCATAGTGAGACCCATAACAGCGCCTGCGCCTGCCTGCCAGGAGAATGCCTGGGAGACAATCATCTTGAGAGTCGGAAGCAGCAGTTCAAAATTGCTCAGAACAACAAGGAATCCGCCAAGAACATAGAAACCTGCCATGAAAGGAACAATTTTCTGAGCAACATTTGCCAGACGTTTCAGACCGCCTTTGATGATCAGGCTCATTGTAACCGCCAGAATACAGGCAGTTACAATGACCGGCGCATGGAAGGCTTCAAAAGCTACGGAAGTAATTGTGTTGGACTGAATCAGCGTTCCGCCTGCGTTCTGACAGAAGAGGAGAAAGGCTGCGGCACATCCCAGCAACGGAGTCTTAAATGCCTTTGCAATATAGTACATAGGGCCACCCATATAATTCCCCTGCTCATCTTGTTCTCGGCTCATGATACCGAGAACAATTTCTGCATATTTTGTTGCCATTCCAAAGAATGCTGCGATCCACATCCACATCAGAGTGCCGGGACCACCGGAAATCAGTGCGGTTGCAACGCCAATGATATTGCCGCTGCCGACACAGCTTGCGATGGCGGTGTAAAGTGCCTGCAGTGGAGTAAGTCCGCCCGTTTTTGTGTCATCTTTTTTCTGCTTCCGACTGCCGGATAGACTGCGGAAAAGGTGAGGAATTGCACGAAACTGAATGCCGCCTGTAACAATTGTATAAAACAGACCGGTTCCCAGAAGGAGCACCAGCATCCATTCGCCCCATAAAAGTCCGGACAATTTCTCCAGAAAGAATTCTATTTTATCCATGTGTGTTCTCCATTATTTCAGACGATTGATTCCCTCGGCATCAGGAAGTTCAAATCCCATGATACCGGCAAGTGTCGGAGCTACATCAATCAGATTCATTGCAGGCAGTTCGCGGCCTTTCTCAATGCCGGCACCCTCCAGCATGAAAGAAGCTCTCATTTCTTCAAATTCTTCACAGTATCCGTGCTGGGCTTTTTGATAGACATCTTCGGTACAGTATGGTCCCTGTACATTGTCACGGATTTCATATCCTTTTTGGGAGACAAGAACATAGTCGGCAAGAGGGAAGCCACCTCTTTTTATTGCACCTTCACGGTCAACGACTTCTAACACACCGCTTTCCGGATCGGAAGCCAGCTTTTCCATAATAGAAGCCAGAACTTTGGCAGCTTCCTGATCGTTTTCGTCTTTCAGGCGGATTTCGGACATACCGCCGGCTCTTTGGGACCATGCTTTCCAGTCTTTCACTTTGCCGTTCTCGTCAATATCAATCAGACCGGCTTCGCGGAAAAGTACATTCGGACTGATGTTGTGGTGGTTGTCAATTGTTCCGTGGTCAGATGCAACACAGACAACGACATTATCATTAGTAAGCTCGTGAGCCTTTTCAATCAGCTGTCCGAGCATAGTGTCAATTTCCATCAGAGAATGAGCTGCTTCTTTGCTGTATACACCTTTCTGATGCGCAGTTTCATCAAAGGAAGCAAAATAACCGGACATGAAAAATGGTTTTTCGGGAAGATGCGCAGCCAGTTTATGTTCCATAATCCACATAGCAGCTTTGAACCGCTGTTTATCATCTGCTTCTGTCAGATCCAGACCTCCTGCATATCTGCCGATATCCTGCTCCATCTCAGAAATCAGTCCCTGTGGTTTGGCCAGAGCATCGATGAAAATGCTGTCAAGATAAGAGCCGTCCCACCAGAATTCCGGTGCGATGTAATCGCCCTTTGCAGCGACAGAGGTAGGAAATGCTGCACTTGCGGAAATGTAGCCGGCATCCTTAGCGGCTTCCCACAGTGTTTTTACTTTACGGTTTGCAAACCAGTGCCATGCACCCATATGTTCTTCTGTGGGATCGAAGATTCCGTTGTTGTAAGTACCGTGGGTTGCAGGGCATACTCCCGTAATCATGCTCTGATGACAAGGGTAGGTAAAGGTGGGAAATACACTTTTCACACCGTTTCTTACAACACTTCCGCCCTGAACGAAATATTTTTCAATATTCGGAAGGCTGACGCCTAATCGCTCCTGCTCTAAAACAAACTCCGGTTTTAAAGCATCCACTGAAATTAATAATACGCTTGGTCTTTCATTCTTCATGGTACATGTCTCCTTTTGTATATGTTAATTATTATTGTTATTACGTGAGTCTGTGCATAATGCCCGATGTAAGGCATTATGCCTTTTCTACCCGTATCCCAGCTTTCGTAAATGCTGCAATCTGCCTGTCGTCAGCTTCGGAATCGGTAATTATCATACTGATTTTATCGATATCGCACATTTTTACAAGGGAATTTACGCCCAGTTTGCTGCTGTCTGCGATGACAATGGTATTTGTAGAGGCTTCCAGCATTTTCTCCTGAACGAGGATTTCATCCATTCTCTGATAAGTAATTCCTTTTTCTACAGAAATACCACAGGTAGTCAGGAAAAAGGTGTCGATACTCAGTTTGGAGAAAATCATGCCTGCGATTTCGGAAATAAAAGCCTTCTCATCTCTATTGAACACTCCGCCTGTGGCAATTACGGTGATTCCTTCTGCATCGGCAAGCTCGTTGATGATCGCCCAGGAATTCGTAACAACGGTTAAATTATGGAAATATTTCTTTATTGCTCTTGCCAGAGCGAAGGCAGCGATTCTTTTCTATTCCGCAGTTCCGATGATTATCGGTATTATTGCTTACTTCCTTCTGGAGCCTGATGAAATTAAGACTGTAAATGCTTCCGGTGAGCAGGTAGGCAAAAACAAGGCCGCAATGGAAAATGTATTTAAAGCGTTGAAAAACAAGAATATCTGGCTTGTATCTTTTAACGTGTTTGCGGTATACTGTATATATTGTGGTTTGACATATTTTATCCCGTTTTTGAAAGATATTTATGCAATGCCGGCAGTTCTGGTCGGTGCATATGGAATCATCAATCAGTATGCATTGAAGATGCTGGGCGGACCTGTCGGAGGATATCTGACAGACAAAGTGTTCCATTCTGCAACAAAGTTCCTTCGTGTAGTATTTATAATCACAGGTGCTGCTCTGGCAGTATTTGCATTCCTGCCGCACAGTGAGATGAACGTTTACTTCGGTATGGCAATGACATTGAGTATCGGTGCATGTGTATTCAGTATGAGAGCAATTTTCTTTGCACCGATGGATGAAGTTGATGTGCCGAGAGAAATCACTGGTTCAGCGATGTCCTTAGGTTCCTTTATCGGATACCTGCCGGGAGCTTTCCTCTATTCTATATATGGTGGAATTCTGGACAGCCATCCGGGGGCAGAAGGATATAAAATCGTATTCTTAATGATGGCAGTATTTGCAGCAGCGGGATTCCTTTTGAGCAGCTACATTTTAACCGTAATCCAGAAATGTAAAAAAGAGTCAGCAGGAGAATAAATTATGAATGTATTTGATATTATCGGACCGATTATGATCGGGCCTTCCAGTTCACATACAGCCGGGGCAGCCAGGATTGGAAGGACAGCGTATCTTCTGTTAGGTGAAGATGTTGCGAAAGCACATATTATACTGCATGGTTCCTTTGCCTCGACATACAGAGGACATGGAACTGACAAGGCGCTTGTGGCAGGCGTTCTGGGAATGGAGCCGTGGGATCCGGGAATCAGGACAAGTCTGCAGCTTGCAGAAGAAAAAGGTGTGGAGATTGATTTTGAAACAACGGAGCTGGATCAGGCACACCCGAATACGGCGCTGATTGAACTGACAGGAGTTACCGGAAAGAGACTTTCCGTTCAAGGCGCTTCTGTGGGCGGAGGGAATATCCGTATTACACATATTAACGGAATGGAAGTATCAATTACAGGACAGCGGCACACACTAATTGTATTTCACAGGGATGTTCCGGGTGCGATTGCCAACGTTACGGCAATACTGGCGGAAGAGCGCGCAAATATTTGCCAATTCGGTCTGAACCGGAAAGAACAGGGCGGAGATGCCATCATGACGATGGAGACAGATACGGATTTTGATCCGGCACTGGAAGAAAAGATTCAGCAGTTACCTTACGTTACACAGGTAATCACGATGTAATGTCAAAACGTGGGAAAATGCCCGCCGCTATAGGCGGCGGGCTGATTTCGAATATAGAAGGAGTACGAAAATATATGAAATTACACTATGATTCAATCGCAGAACTGGTGGAGCTTGCTACTGAAAATAATACGACGATTTCCCGGATTGTATTGGAAGAACAGGCCCGGCAGATGGAGAAGGCGCCGGAAGAAGTATATCAGAATATGGAAAACTGTCTTTCTGTTATGGAGGCTTCCATTAAAGGCGGATTAGATCCGGAACTTCGTTCGTCCAGTGGTTTGAGCGGTGGCTCTTCCTATCGTGTAAAAAAGAGAGTTGATGAAAATAAAAATCTGTACGGGCATTTATTTGGCACGGCAATGTATATGGCACTGGCTGTATCAGAGTATAATTCCGCCATGGGACAGATTGTTGCCGCACCGACGGCAGGTTCTTGCGGAATCCTTCCGGCTGCATTGATTTCTGTTATGCAGGAACACGAGATTGAACGGGAAAAAGTAGTAATGGCTATGTTTACGGCATCTGCGGTGGGAATGGTAATTGCAAAAAATGCAAGTATTTCCGGCGCAGAAGGCGGATGCCAGGCAGAGTGCGGTTCTGCGTCCGCAATGGCGGCGGCGGCATTGACCGAATTGATGGGCGGGACGCCTGAGATGGCGGGACACAGCTGCGCCATTGCCTTGAAAAATATTCTCGGGCTGGTATGTGATCCGGTGGCAGGACTTGTGGAAGTTCCGTGTATTAAAAGAAATGCCATGGGTGTGGCAAACGCATTTACGGCATCAGAGCTTGCCAGTGCAGGAGTTACAAGCGCCATTCCGGCTGATGAAGTAATCATCGCAATGAAAAAGATAGGAAATGAAATGTCGGCTTCATTGAAAGAAACAGCAGAGGGCGGGCTGGCGGCGACTCCGACAGGATGCCGTCTCTGTAAGAAGATTTTTTCGAAAGAATAATGGATAAAGTTATGAAATATCAGTTATTAGTGCTGGATATAGACGGAACGGCAAATAATTCTGAAAAACAGGTGATGGAAAAAACAAAAAAGAGGATTATTGAGCTTCAGGAAAATGGAATCCGTGTCGTACTGGCGTCCGGAAGGCCGCCGCAGGGAGTAGTTTCTGTGGCATATGAACTTCAGATGGATCGTTTTGGAAGTTATATTCTGGCATACAATGGATCTAAGATTATAGAATGTGGGACGGGGCGCTGTATTTTTGAAAAGTACCTGCCCCGCCATCTTCCGGTCAGTTTGTGGAAAGCTGCAAAAGAAGATGGCGTCGGATTCGCGGCGTACCGAAATGACGCAATCGTAGCGGGAACTGTGCCGGATAAGTATATGGAACTGGAATCAAAAGTGAGCAGCCTGCCCATAGAATATCACGAAAATTTCGGGAAATATATGGATTTTCCGGTGAGCCAGTGTCTGATTACGGGAGAACCGGAAGATTTGGAGACACTGGAGCCTGTGCTGACTTATAAATACGTTCACGAGGCACAGGTCTTTCATTCAGAGCCATATTATCTGGAAGTAACACCTAAAAATGTAGATAAAGCGTATGGACTGAAACATTTATTGAATATACTGAATATTCCGAGAGAAGAGATGGTCTGCTGCGGCGACAGCTTCAATGATCTTACGATGATTCAGTTTGCCGGAGTCGGTGTGGCTATGGCGAATGCGGTTGACAGGCTGAAAGCACTGGCGGACTATGTTACAGTAAGTGATAATGACCATGACGGCGTTGCAGAGGCAATCGAGAAGTTTTTTTAAACCATCAGTTGTGACTGGTGGTTTTTTCGATTTGTGTGATATGGGCAGACATGAGCAGGTGTTTTGGTTTTCATCGGGAAAACTGGGAGTATTTTTTTGGAGAAATATTTGTCGCTTTTGTAAAAGCTTTAAAGAAACTGCTGTGATCATTAAAACCACATTTCGCTGCAGTTTCCGAAACGCTTAAGCCTTGTGCCAAAAGCTCCTTTGCAAGAGAGATTCTTTTGGCGGTGATATATTTGTTGATCGTAGTCCCGGTAGTGGATTTAAAAACACGGCACATATAAGAGGAACTGAGGTAAAAATGGGAAGAAAGCCGTTCCAGACTTAGCGGCTCCTCTATATGCCGGTTTATGTAGGATATCATATCATCTACCTGTGAATTGCTTTTTACATGCGGTTCTGAATCAATCATATAATTGTTTTGAAAACGTTTATTGAGAAAGACCATAAGTTCCATAAAGACAGCCTTTTCCATGATGTCAGAACCATAACCGCCAATGTGCGACAATCTGTCCATAAAATAGAGAAACATCTTTTGATCTTCTGCATTTAAGGATATTTTATGGTTTGAACGAAGGCTGCGGTCGTGAAAACATGCATCCAGATTGGTGCCGGAGGTACTCAGCGATTTTGGAAAATCAGGATGGATAGAAAGTACGATTCGCTCGTGAATCTGGCTGTCAATCTGGGTCAGATGGTGGCTTTCATATTGATTGATAAAGAAGATGTCGCCGGGGTAAATATTGTAAAAGCAATTGTCGATCAGAAACTGTTTGCCTCCTGAAATGGAGTAATATATTTCATAGCAGTCATGAATATGCATAGTCATCGGCTTTTCATCATTATACAAGTGTGCAAGTGAGAAATATTGTGTTTCGATACATTGCTGTATAGATTCTTTACAGGAATTAAAAATCTTCATCAAATGTCTCCTCTCTGTAAGGTGTCTTTTATATCTGACATAAGTTGATCTGAATTGATTATAAAATAAGGAGTCAAGATTTGCAATGTTTTGTGGAAGAAAGGAAAGAAAAAAGAAATTATTTCATGATATTCTGGATTCACTATAGAAAAGGGAGGAAGAACTTATGGATATTATGAAGAGCTTTTCTCTGGAAGGCAAAGTTGCACTGGTAACAGGCGCAGCATATGGAATCGGATATGCCATCGCAGAAGCATATGCAAGGGCAGGCGCAAAAATTGCTTTCAACTGCAGGAAACAGGAACATCTGGATACTGCACTTGAAAATTATAAAGCGAGTGGAATAGAAGCGCATGGATATATATGCGATGTGACAGATGAAGCACAGGTTATGGCAATGATCGCAGAGATAGAGAAAGAATTAGGAAGTATTGATATTCTTGTAAATAATGCAGGAATTATTAAAAGAATTCCGATGACAGAAATGAGTGCGGAAGAGTTCCGCCAGGTAATAGATGTGGATTTGAATGCACCGTTTATTTTATCTAAAGCAGTAATCCCGGGAATGTTGAAAAAAGGTCACGGGAAAATCATCAACATCTGTTCGATGATGAGTGAGCTCGGAAGAGAGACAGTCAGCGCTTATGCTGCGGCAAAAGGCGGACTAAAGATGCTGACAAAGAATATCGCGTCGGAGTATGGTGAGTTCAATATACAGTGCAACGGAATCGGACCGGGTTACATTGCCACACCACAGACAGCTCCGCTTCGTGAGATTCAGCCGGACGGGTCAAGACATCCGTTTGACAGTTTTATTATCAGTAAGACACCGGCAGCACGCTGGGGGACGCCGGAAGACCTTATGGGGTCGGCAGTCTTTCTTGCATCAGATGCATCTGATTTTGTAAATGGACAGATTTTGTATGTGGACGGAGGTATTCTGGCATACATTGGAAAACAACCGAAATAAGAGAAGATTAAGGTTGCTGGCGGCACAGGGAATCTGTGAATCGCAGAATATAAAGAAAAGAGGAGAAAAATAAAATGAGAATTGCATTAATAAATGAGAACAGTCAGGGAGCAAAAAATCCTATGATTGAAAAGGCTTTGAGAAATGTAGTGGAGCCGATGGGATTTACAGTAGATAACTATGGAATGTATTCTGCAGATGATGAGGCACAGCTTACATATGTACAGGCTGGTATTCTGGCAGCCGTTCTTCTGAATTCAGGAGCAGCAGATTATGTAATCACAGGATGTGGTACAGGTGAAGGCGCTATGCTGGCATGCAATTCATTTCCGGGTGTGATCTGCGGACACGTGGAAGATGCGTTGGATGCGTACACATTTGCACAGATCAATGACGGAAATGCCATTGCAATTCCGTTTGCAAAAGGCTTCGGCTGGGGCGGAGATCTGAATCTGGAGTATATTTTTGAAAAGCTTTTCTGTGAGGAAAGCGGACAGGGATATCCGAGAGAACGTGCGGTACCGGAGCAGAGAAATAAAAGAATATTGGATGATGTAAAGAAGATAACATACAGAAATCTTACAGACATTTTGAAAGAACTGGATCGTGATCTTGTAAAAGGAGCTCTTGCGGGAGAACATTTCCGGGAGTATTTTTACGCAAACTGTAAGTGTGATGAGCTTGCAGAATGTGTAAAAGATATTTTGGCATAATAATTTGAAAATTTTGAAAGGCTGTCTTAGTGGCAGTCTTTTTTTATATAACAGGAAAGTGCGAACTTTCCTGTTATATAAAACTCTCCGAGGGATGCACACGGCATTTTACCGCAAAACTTATCACAACTCCATCTGGGAAAAAAGTGCTGGACTTTGGAGAGAATATTGCATCATTTTTCCGTAAATGGATGCAGGACATGACAGACGGAAAGATGAAAAATGATGTAGTGCCGGCGGTAGTTCCTTATGCTGCGATGGATTTGATGTATACACAGACCGGAGGAAGTGCCGGGTGGGCAGATGCGGCGGTTCTGCTTCCTTATCGCTTTTGGAAACGTTATGGTGACAGTAGGGTGATGAAAGAGTATTACCAAAAAATTTCCAGACCATACGGGATGTTTTTACTTAAAAATACCGGGCATGCAGATAAGAAGACGGCGAAGCAGAATTCGTTCAATGAGTTTGTCTATGAGAAGGGAAGGCATTTAGGCGAGTGGCTGGAACCGTAAGAATTTAACGATAAAATCGGTCCGGGAAGTCAGTTGAAACAGACAGAAGTGGCGACGGCATATTTTCATTATTCTATGACACTGCTCTCAGAGATGGCAGAGGCACTGGGAGAAAAAGATGATGCAGTCATATTTTGTAAAAATGCGGATGGCAGCAAACGGGCATATCAGGAATTGTTTCTGAAGGAAGGAGCACCGGATACAGACCGGCAGGCAAAACTGGTACGTCCGCTGGCGCTGGGATGGCTTTATGAAGTAAACCGTGGGGCGACTACAATCTGGGAAGACTGGGAAGGAACGGTCAGCCACAATCATTATTCACCGGGGGCTGTCTGTCAGTGGCTGTTTGAGACTGTAGCAGGAATACGGGTGGATGGGGAAAATCATTTTATCATCGCCCCCCGGCCTGGCGGTACATTGACAGAGGCTGAGGCTTCATACCACAGTATTTACGGAAAAGTGGAATCATCCTGGAAAGGGGAGGAGGACGGCATTGCCTTCTGTATTACAATTCCGCCGAATACATCGGCAGAAATAATTTTGCCCGATGGGACAAGACAAAAGGTGGAAAAAGGAGTATACTCTTATTTGATAAAGAATTTTTGAAAAATGTAGGAAGGTGAAAGACTATGAAACTACATGATTATGAAAAGAAGCATTTGATGCAGATGAGAAAATTTGCGCCTGAATGTATGGTGCTCTTAAAAAAGAACGGGGATTTTCCTGTAAAAGAAGTAGGAAAGATTGCTCTTTACGGAAGCGGAGCACGGAAAACCATAAAGGGCGGAACGGGCTCAGGTGATGTGAATTCCAGATATTATATAACGGTAGAAAAAGGGCTGGAGCGAGCAGGATTTACCCTGACAACAAAGGACTGGCTGGATGCGTATGATGACCAATGGAAAGCCGCCAGAGCAGAATTTATCAAAAGTATTAAAAGACAGGCAAAAGAGCAGCATACACAGGCTATTTTTCTTGGCATGGGGGCAGTTATGCCGGAACCGGAATATGATCTGCCTCTGAATGGAGAAGGAGACACTGCCATCTATGTTCTCTCCAGAATTTCCGGTGAAGGAAACGACAGAAGACCCGAGGCGGGGGATATCTGCCTGACAGAAACAGAAATTAGGGATATTCTCGCCTGCTGCAGGAAATATCAGCATTTTATGCTGGTATTGAATGTGGGAGGAGTTGTTGATCTGACTCCGGTATCGGAGGTGGAAAATATCCTGCTTCTTTCTCAGCTAGGTGCAGTGACGGGAGATGCATTTGCAGATGTGGTACTGGGAAAAAGTTATCCTTCAGGAAAGCTTACAACTACATGGAGCGCATGGGAAGATTACGCTAAAATCGGAGATTTTGGTGAAAAAGACGATACAAGATATAAAGAAGGAATCTATGTGGGATACCGTTATTTTGACAGTGTGGGAAAAGAAGCACTGTTTCCCTTCGGATACGGGCTGTCCTATACAGATGTCGTCATAGGCGAGACATCGGTTTCGCTGGAAGGAACGAAGGTTACCGTAGAGGCAGAAGTAACGAATACGGGAAGACTGCCGGGGAAAGAAGTGGTACAGCTTTATGTGACGGCTCCGTGGGGAGAACTGGACAAACCATATCAGGAACTGGCGGCATTTGTAAAAACAAAAGAGCTGGCAGCAGGAGAAAAAGAGACGGTAACTCTTACATTTCTACTTGAAAAAATCGCATCTTATAACGAGAAGAAAGCGGCCTATGTGTTAGAGGCAGGACAGTATGTACTCCGTCTTGGAAGCAGCAGCCGGGATACCGAGGTCTGTGGTGTTGTTGCATTGAATCAAGAAGTGTGTGTACGTCAGCTTACCAATGTTGGCGGTAAAGCAGACTTTACAGACTGGAAACCGGAGTACACATGGAATGAGGAAATTCCGGAAGAGGTTCCTGTTTTAAATGTTGAGGAATCTGCCTTTGCAGAAGTTGTATGGCCGCAGCCTGCTGAAATCAGTGAGGAAGCGAAGAAATTTGCAGAAAAACTTACAGACGAAGAACTGAGCAGTCTCTGTATCGGAAGCCATAAAGAGGGACCGGCGCTTATGTCTGTAATCGGTTCTGCATCGCAAAGCGTAGCGGGAGCAGCGGGCGAAAGCAGCAGCCGTGTATCAGGTGTGCCTGCGATTATTATGGCGGACGGACCGGCAGGACTTCGTTTGAATCGGAAGTATACGAAGGATGAAAAGGGAATTCATCCGATTGGAGAATCACTTCCGGCAGGAATGTCAGAGTTTCTTCCCGGAATTGCAAGGTTTTTCCTTAACATGGGAAGCAATAAGAAACCAAAAGGCAAGATATATGAGCAGTACTGCACTGCAATTCCAATCGGAACAGCTCTTGCACAAAGCTGGAATGTGCAGCTCTGTGAGGCGTGCGGGGATATCGTCGGAAATGAAATGGAACGTTTCGGAGTTCATCTGTGGCTGGCTCCCGCATTTAACATTCACAGAAGTCCTCTGTGCGGAAGAAATTTTGAATACTATTCAGAAGATCCTCTTATCAGTGGTCTGGTGGGTGCAGCGGTCTGCAGGGGTGTAGAAAAGCATCCGGGATGTGGCACGACAGTGAAGCATTTTTGCTGCAACAATCAGGAAGCGAATCGTTACCAGTCTAACAGTATAGTAAGTGAGAGAGCCTTAAGAGAGATTTATCTGAAAGGATTTGAATACTGTATCAGTGAGGGGAAACCGTCAGCGCTGATGACATCGTATAATTTATTAAACGGTATCCATACCTCTGAAAGAGCAGATATTTTAAAAACAGTTCTCCGTGAAGAATGGGGCTTTTCCGGTCTTGTAGTATCTGACTGGGTGGTTGCGGGCATGAAAGGTAAGAATTGTAAATACCGGACCGCAAGGGCAGCGGCTGCCGTAAAAGGCGGAAATGATGCATTTATGCCCGGTAACAGTGGAAATTATAAAGATGTGCTGACAGCTTTAAAAGGGAAAACCCCGGATATTGTACTGAGCAGAAACGAAGTGGAGTATTGTGCCGCTCACGTCATAGAAGCGGCATGGAAACTGTGTGGAAAAGAGTAAAATTAGTTTGGTAAGATCCATGAAAGCAGAAGAGAGAAGATTTGTTTTAGAACGGGCATATGACAGTTGGAAAATGAACACTTATGTTTTTGATGAAGCGGATAATCTGCGGGATGTCTATAACAGAGAAAATCCCGCATGGAAAGATGGGGACCGTCCATCAAATAAAGATGATATGCCGTTGGAAAGAATAGATTTTTTAAAGACAGTAAGAAATAAATGCAGTCAGAAAAATTGTCCGAGACTGATTTCGGAATCGGATGGAATCTATTATACTGCTTTTTTGGATCAAAGAGACTGGATGTATGTATTTGGTCCGCTTTCAGTGGAATCGGTTTCTTTTGCCAGACTGGTTGATTACCGGAAGCGGCATCAGATACCGAATTCTAAATTTAAGATTCCGGTCTTATCTCTGGCAAAAGGAATCAATGCAATTGTTCTGATTTACTATATGGTGACGGGAAATTGCGTGACAGAGGAAGAGATTTTTGCTGCAAATAATCTTTCTTCCACGACAAAGGTAAGTCCGGAAGAAGTGATGATTTATGAAATTTCGGCTGAAAATGATAGGAACGCTTTCCAATAAAAATGCATTTAAACAATACGAATATATGGTAATCACTTCTACATGTCTGGCATGCCGGGCGGCTATAAGAGGCGGTGTAAATGTATATGATGCTTACGCTCTGGCGGACATTTTCTACCAGAAAGTGTCTATGTGCAGCAGTGTTATGGAGCTTCTGCGGTTATATGCGGAAATAACAGATGAATTCAGCAGCCAGGTTCGAAAAGCGAAAGAGCACCATTCAATCGATATAGTGGAGCAGTGCAAAGAGTACATCGCACGCAGCCGGACAAAAAAGTTTTCACTCAAAGAGCTGGCGAAGGAACTTGAAAAAAATCCAAGTTATCTTTCACGTGTTTTTTCTGAATGGGAAGGCAGGACTTTGCAGGAATACGCCCTATCCCTTCGGTTAGAGGCAGGAGCCAATTTATTGAAGTATTCCGATAAAAGTGTGGGAGAAATCGCAGAATATCTAAACTTTTCATCCCAGAGCTATTTCGGGGAATATTTTAAAAGGCAGTTCGGACAGACACCGGCGGAGTATCGGAGGAAAAATAAGATACGGGATTTTAAGGAACAGAAATGAATATGATACATTATAACGTAGATATTAAACAAGCGTAAAAAATTAGAACAGGAGAATGACAAATATGCAAAGGATTGCAAAGTTTCATAAAGTAAGTAAGAAACAGTTTCAGAAGGACTGGCTGGATACATTTGGCGGGAACGGGGATGATATCGAGGGGATTTATGAAAGCATCAGGCTTCCGAAGAGGGCAACCGCCGGCTCTGCGGGGTATGATTTTTATGCACCGGTGAATCTTATATTGGGTCCGGGAGAGACAATTAAGATACCAACAGGGATCCGGGTAGAGATGGACAACAACTGGGTTCTGAAGTGTTATCCGAGAAGCGGACTTGGTTTTAAATACCGTCTGCAGCTTAACAATACGGTTGGAATCATTGACAGTGATTATTTTTATTCTGATAATGAAGGTCATATGTTTGCTAAGATCACAAATGACAGCAATGAAGGAAAGACCGTTGAAATTAAAGCAGGTGACGGATTTATGCAGGGAATTTTTGTGGAGTACGGAATTACCGTAGATGATGATGTGACTGACGTACGGAACGGCGGGTTTGGAAGTACTACAAAATAAAAGGAAACACGTCGGCTATGGTTGGCAGCGCAGCTAAACTGTTACGAATAATTTCCTAAATAGGGGATATACTATCTCTCAGTAAGCAGAGTTTCTGGCAGAAAATTGCAGGGGATGCCAGAGATTTTTTAGAAAGGATAGGATTCCCATGATTAAAAAGAATGAGAAAAAAGTGAGTTCGTCATTTGAAGAGAACATTGCATACATGGAGCGGGTGCTTCCTGTCAAAGAGAGTTTTGACATCATACGCCGGGATTTGGAGATTGGAGGAAGGGAGGCAGCCTTCTATTTTATTGACGGATTTACAAAGGATGAATCCATGCTGAAAATCATGGATTCTTTTTTTGGCGTGAAAGCGGAAGATATGCCGGAGGACGCAACGACATTTGCCAGAAGACACATTCCGTATGTGGAGGTGGATGTACTGCAAAGCTTCGACGAGGTGCTTCGTAATGTATTGTCAGGCGTCACTTGTATGTTTATCAGCGGATATGAGGTATGTATTGCCATTGACTGCCGCACGTATCCTGCAAGGGGTGTGGATGAACCTGATAAAGATAAATCGCTAAGAGGCTCCAGAGACGGTTTTGTGGAGACGATTGTATTTAATACGGCGCTTTTGCGAAGGAGAATCAGAGACCCCAAACTGATCATGGAGATGTTGGAAGTGGGAACTGCATCGAGAAGTGATGTCGTACTTTGTTACATGCAAGATAGGGTAGACCCGAAACTTCTGTCAAATCTGAAAAAGCATATTAAGAGTATGCAGGTGGATGCATTGAAGATGAATCAGCAGACACTGGCGGAGGGGATTTTTAAGAGAAAGTGGTTTAATCCGATGCCAAAGTATAAATTTACGGAACGTCCTGATACGGCATCGGCGTGTATCTTAGAAGGAAAGGTTGTTGTGCTTGTGGACAACGCGCCGTCTGCGTTAATTCTGCCAACCTCAATCCTGGATATGATAGAAGAAGCGAATGATTATTACTTTCCGACCATTACGGCACTGTATCTAAAGATATCAAGGGGAATCATTACCTTTCTTACCGTTTTTCTGACGCCGTTGTTTTTGCTGTTCATGCAGAATCCTCAATGGCTTCCGGAGATGTTTTCCTTTGTGAGCGTAAGGGATACCGTGAATATTCCGCTTGTACTGCAGCTTTTTTTGCTGGAACTTGCTATTGATTGACTAAGACTTGCCGCGTTAAATACGCCGAGTATGCTAAGTACCCCTCTTAGTGTTATTGCCGGTATTGTAATGGGAGAGTTTTCGGTAAAATCTGGGTGGTTCAACTCCGAAGTAATGTTATATATGGCCTTTGTGGCGGTGGCTAATTATACTCAGCCAAATTTTGAACTTGGTTATGCGCTTAAGTTCATGCGCCTTTTGCTGCTTATTATGACTGCTCTTTTTGACTGGTTTGGTTTCGCGGTGGGTTGCATTATCGTGGTATGTGCGGTCGTGTTTAATAAGACATTGTCTGAAAAAAGTTATCTGAACATTAAGATGAATTAAAAAAGTTTTGCGCAATCGGGAAAAAGATGATATGATAGGAAAGAATATGTGAACAAGTGAAAGGGGGAAAGATTTGTGAGAGAGTTTGTAATCACGACAGACAGTACAGTAGATTTGCCGAAAAGTATGCTGGAGGATAAGAATATTCCTTATATTCCCTTGAGCTATATATTAGACGGAGAAACCTACGAAGACAGAAAGGGACTTTCTTCAAAAGAGTTTTTTGATAAAATCAGAAATGGCTCTATGCCGACGACTTCACAGGTGAATCCGGAACAGGCCACCGAATTCTTTGAACCATTTTTAAAAGAAGGGAAAGACATTC
>ERZ808046.998-NODE-998-length-15601-cov-3.211479_pt1 | contig 15601 bp, 11 predicted proteins | sample MGYA00380196_ERZ808046 | MGnify/ENA primary metagenome ERZ808046 (study PRJEB31490, sample SAMN06133421) | mouse gut metagenome | isolation source: Z6_2 | host: mice | place: China: Chengdu | collected 2015-05 ...
ACGAAATAGGGGTATTAACTTATATATGAAGTAAACTCACTCAAGCTAATTGTTTTTATTCAGACAGCCGCATCCTCTATATCCGATAGATATTTTATCGACCGTTATTCTTCCTCAAACACCTTCTAAACATCTATTAATAGATTATCTGATCGCCATCTTTCGTACAGTAATGCTTCTGTACATTCAAATGTGTCATCCAACCTTTCGTCTCAGATGTTCGATACCGGCTACCTACACTGTTCCACAACCACTGAGGCGTAGGCCACAGGCAAATACTGGGATTCACTGCTTTGTAAAATTCCTCATCCACTCCATTTTGTCCATGATGGGCCATCTGAACGATATCCGATCTCAGCGCTTCTGGACCGGACTCTGCCAACAGACGACGTCCTCCTTCTTCTGCCATGTCGCCTAGAAATAAAATCGATTTCCCATTCACCCATAGCTTGTACACAATCCCCGCATTATTTCCCTTGTCGCTACTGGCTTCGTAGCGATCATTCATCACTTGGATCGTCACATCATCTACCTGAATCGTCTGCCCGCGACCTACCGTATGCAGCATAGTCTCTGGCAAACCAGAAAAACTTCCGATAATCGCGTGAGCCATGGTCTGTTCCGCGGTATCGTTTATTGTATACCACTCCGGTGATGCAAACGAATAATAAATACCATCAATCTGGATTCCAGACTGAACGCCTGCCGCTTCATCCTGCAAAATCCGGTAGAGTGCCCCTGCATGGTCTCCATGTGGATGGGTGATCAACCATGCCGCCACATGACTGCCTCTAGCCTGAATCTGACTGCGCAAATAATCTCCGTCAGCTCCTAACCCGCCGTCAACCACGATCAGCTTGCCCTGGCTTGTCTGCAAAATTGCTGAAAGCATCTGACTGTCACTTTGAGAGCGCAACAATGTCAAGGTTGCTCCGCCCAAAATGGCATCTTGAGGATGTACCTCTTTTTCTCCTTCTGTCACAATATTCCCATACATAGAAGGGCCTGGCGTATTCTGAGAGCTTCCTGCCCCTGCAACTACCGTATTACTCCCCTGGTTCTGGGAAGATGAACTAGGAGGCGCCTGTCCCTGTGCCGGACTGCCGGTGTCTGTTCCTGACTGATTGGGTGACTGAAGACGTGCTACTTCTGCCGCCACAAATTCGGTCATTCCAAAACCACTCTTTTTTACCGGAAGTCCCTCTCCTGCTGTCAAATCCGTTCCTGGTCCACTCATCACTGCTGCTGCAAAAAGCCCGGTTACCAATATCCCGCCAAACCAGCGCCTTTGTCCTTTCTGTCTCATAGCGATCTGCCTCTCTCTCCATATTAGTACAACCGTTATTTTACCAAAGACCGGTATTTTTGGATAGCACTTTCATAGAATTGTCAGAAAATCGTCACAATTAGTTTTCCCTATATTTTTTATTTTCCTCTTGCAATTTTTATCCATTCATGCTATTATTTGTTCAATATTTTATTTTTTTAATATTTTTTGAACATCATTTCTTTCAATCAACTGCATTTCCTATAACTGGAGGATCGTATTATGAGCAATCAACCATTATCCAAGAGCTCCCTGCTCGCACAACTGGACCTTTTCACTACCTTAATTCCTTTTGTTTGTATTGCTGCGCTCTGTTTTTTGTTTATTATGTCGCCAGACGGCTCTTCTCAAGTTCTGGAAACTATCCGGACCTTCCTCGGTGATGAGCTAGGCAGTTACTATCTGATTATCGGGTTGGGCATATTTCTCTGTTCTTTATATCTTGCCTTCTCCCGATATGGCAATATCCGCCTCGGAGACGACAAAAAGCCCCAATACTCTTCGTTCCGCTGGGGCTCCATGATGTTTACTGCCGGACTCGCTGCCGACATTTTATTTTATTCCTGCTGTGAGTGGCTGATCTATGCTTCCGATCCCCATGTGGCTGAGATGGGGACCATCCACGAATGGGCCGCCACTTATCCCCTTTTCCATTGGGGACCGATTCCCTGGGGTTTTTATCTGGTGCTGGCTGTAGCGTTCGGCTTCATGCTTCATGTCCGCAAACGGCAAAAGCAAAAATATTCCGAAGCCTGCCGAGCTCTACTTGGCAATCGGGTAGATGGCTGGACCGGACGACTGATTGACTTAGTTGCCGTATTCGCGTTGCTTGCCGGCACTGCTACCACGTTCTCCCTGGCCACCCCTCTTCTGGCCATGGCGATCAGTCGCGTGACAGGGATTGCTGCCACCACTACCCTGACCATTACTATTTTAGTTGTGGTATGCTGTATCTATACCTGTTCCGTCTATTTTGGCATGAAAGGAATTCAGCGCTCCGCTGCCTGCTGCAGCTATCTCTTTTTCCTGCTGCTGGCTTATGTGTTTTTCTTTGGTGGAGAAAGCCGCTTTATTGTGGAAACCGGTATCACTTCTCTGGGTCTTCTGACTCAGAACTTTATCGAGCTCTCCACTTGGACGGACTCTTTGCGCACCTCTTCCTTTCCCCAGACAATGACCATTTTCTATTGGGCCTACTGGATGGTATGGTGTGTGGCATCACCGTTTTTCATTGGAGCTATCAGCAAAGGACGAACCATCCGTCAAACGATCCTGGGCGGTTATTTCTGGGGTCTAGCTGGCACTTGTACTTCTTTTATTATTTTAGGAAACTATGGGCTGGGACTTCAGATGCATGGGCGTCTCGATTCTCTGAGTGGCTATCTTTCTGCCGGAGGTTCTAACCATGCATTGTATACCGCCATTGTCTCCATCTTAGAACAGCTGCCTTTATCTGGTCTGGTATTGATTTTGCTTGTGCTTTGCATGATCACCTTTTATTCCACCTCATTTGATTCCATTACCTTGGTTGCCGCTTCTTACTCCTACCGGGAGCTTCGGTATGATCAAGATCCCGATCGGCGTATCAAGTTATTTTGGGCTGTTTTCCTGATTTTGTTGCCCATCGCCCTGATTTTCTCCGAAAAATCCATGGCGAATCTACAATCGGTTTCGATTATTGCCGCCTTTCCGGTAGGAATAATTATGCTTTTGATTATTATCAGCTTTTTTAAAGACGCCAATAAATATCTCACAGAAGAACCAAAATAATTTTTTCAACTACTTGCGCTTTCCTTCTAGGGTCTGGGAGATGATGCTCTCCATCATCTCCATCGTCAATTGACCACTGATATAACCGAACACATTGCCGTCCCGATCAATCATAAAAGTAGTAGGGAATGCCTGGATTCCATAACTATAGAACAACTCGCCGGTTGTATCCATCAAAACGGGATAGGTATATCCGTTTTCTTCCAAAAATGCTTTAATCCCCTCCTCGTCTTTTTCTTGCCCCAGTTCCGGAGCTGCTACGCCAAGAACGATCAAAGCATTCTCCCCTTCCTGGCTGTAGGTTTCATATAATTTCTGAATATCCGGCATTTCCGCTCGGCAGGGTGGACACCAGGTTGCCCAGAAATTCAAAAAAATGGTTTTGCCTTTATAGTCTTCCAACGTATGTGTATTCCCATATTGATCCAAAAGCTCAAAATCTACAGCGGGCGGAAATGTATTTTCTGAATCGTTCTCTGATCCCTTTGTTCTTTCGGTTTCCTCTTTGCTATCCTTTGGATTCTCCTGCGAGGCTCCTTTGACTCCGGAAGCGTCCTGACTCGTTTCCTTTTCCGGATTCTCGTTTTCTGTCTTTTTTGATATCTCGTCACTTTCTGACGGTACCGTCTGCTCTTGCCCCGCTGAATCTGAGGCGATTCCTGACAGATATCCGCTTAAGTCGTTCATCTTGCCAGTAAACATCAAAAGTCCCATCACGATCATCAACACGCCTCCCGCTTTCACGGTATATTGCACTACATTTCGATATTTTCGGAACAGTTCCAACAAAGATGTGGTAAAAAATCCTACCGCCAAAAATGGTAACACAAAACCAAGCGTATATACTCCAATTAGCAAAAATCCTGCCATCTTTGTTCCTGCAGAGGCCGCCATTAACAATACACTCGTCAATGCTGGCCCGACACAAGGCGTCCAGGCAAAACTAAAAGTAAATCCCATCAGCAATGCGGTAAGTGGCGACATCGCCAGCTGATCGATGCGAAAAGGCAACCGATGTTCTTTTCCCAAAATTCCGGAAATTCCAAAAATCCCCAGCTGATGTAGTCCAAACAGGATTACTAGCACTCCTCCAATCCGGGAAAATATTTCTTGTCCGGAATGAAAAAAGGTTCCTGCCGCTGTCATGCCAAGCCCTAACAAAAAGAATGCAAAGCTGACTCCTGCCACAAAGCAAAAAGTATGGATAATCACCTTTCTCTGCTGATAATGGATCCGTCCATCCTATCCTTTTTGCCCCGTTCCCCCTGACAAATATCCAATATATAAAGGTAGCAAAGGCAACACACAGGGGGAAAAGAAGCTAAGCAACCCCTGAAAAAACACGGTAAATACTGAAACACCAACACTCACTGAAAATCCCATTTTCTATTGTTCCTCCTTGATCCGATTACCATCCTCTTGCCTAAAATCGCTTTCCTTTGCCGTTCTCTCATCCACCACAAAACTCCCGCCCTTTGCCAAGCTTTCTTCCCGTACATAAATATCCATACTTCCGGAGCGAAAACCTTTTAAGTCTAATGTCACATAAGAAAATCCGCTCCTCTCCAGATGTTCCAGAATCTCTTGACGTCTTTTTATTACTTCCCAGATCTTTGATTCATCCACCTCCATCCGTATCACATCTCTATGCAGACGGAGACGCACATTGCCGGAAATTCGGGTTCTCAGATATGCCTCCCCCTCTGCCAGCTTTGCCAGAATCTCATAGTCTAGATTCTGTCCATAAGGAATCCTGGTTGCCATACAGGGAGTGGACGGCCGTGAAGCCACAGAAATCCCACAGACAGCGGCCATTTCTTTTACCTGTTTCTTTGTAATATGCAATTCTGCCAGAGGGCTTACTATCCCCAATTCCTTCAAAGCCTGAATTCCTGGGCGGTATTCCTGTCTGTCATCTTCATTCGTTCCCTCCACAATCATTGGTATCTTTCTGTCAGCAGCAAATTTCTTCAGGCTTTGAAACAAATGTCGTTTGCATAAATAGCAACGGTTTACCGGATTACTGCGAATCTCCTCCTGCTCGAGCTCATTCACAGTAATTACCTCATGGATTCCTCCCAGCTCTCCTGCCACCCGTTTTGCAATCTCCAGATCGCAGGAGGGATGGAGACGGCTGTCAAAAGTCACCGCATATACCTTGCCGTTTCTTTTTCCAAGGGCATCGACGGCTATTTTAAGCAACAGGCTAGAATCCACACCTCCAGAAAATGCCAGACATAGATCTTGACTGGCTGACTGCAAAAAATATTGTTCCAGCTCTTGCCGCTTTTGATAAATTTTATCTGAATCCATCCAGGTTCCTCCCTACTCTTTTTTGTCATGATCGAATATAATCTCGATACCAGTACGCTGAATCCTTCCATATCCGTTCTCCCGTGCGGTAATCCACATAAACCAGTCCGAACCGCTCGCTATATCCGCTATGCCACTCAAAATTGTCCATCAGCGACCAATGGAAATATCCCCGTACATCTACTCCTTGTGCTACTGCCTGCCGCAGGCATTCCAGATATCTCTGGATAAAATCGATCCGATTTGGATCATGTACCTTTCCATCCAGAGACACAACATCATGGCAAGAAAGCCCGTTTTCCGTAATATAGATTGGCTTTTTGTAACGCTCATATAAAAATTTCGGTCCCCAGTAGAGACACTCCGGTGTCACCGGCCAGCCAATTGCTGTTCTGGGAAACCCCTCATACCGCTCAACAATCTCGGGCTTTCCCTCTGCTCCCTGACGTACTCGGTTCCCATTATAGATATTCTGCCCATAAAAATCAATAGGTTCTCCAATCAGTGCTTCCTCCGCTGCCGATATCTTTGGCAGATATTTTCCGAACCGCTTCAACACCTCTTCCGGATAATGTCCAAATATCACAGGGTCGCTCCAGAAATTCACCGTCCATGCCCATTTTCTGTCATCTTCCGGCAGGGCAAACAGATGACTCCTGGCGGCTTCTATGTCCTCAGGGCTCCCACTCGCCGGATAGCTCATAGAACCGGTAGGTGCATAACCCACTTGAATTTCCTGCTTTGCATGTTGCCGCAACATCTGCACTGCCAGTCCATGTGCCTTCAATGCATTGTGAGCCATCTCAAAAGTATCCCGTAACGGAACCGGGACTCCAGGAGCATGAACTCCATCTAGATACGCAAGACCGATAAAACACTGAGGCTCATTCATTGTAATAAATCTGCGTACTCGATCGGAAAAACGCTCTGCCACCAATTTTGCATACTCACCGAACCAACGGACACTTTCTCGATTCATCCATCCCCCTTTTTTATACAACTCATACGGATAATCCCAATGAAAAAGTGTAATATACGGCTCAATTCCAGCTGTCAAAAGCTCATCGATCAGTTGATCATAGAAGCGAATCCCTGCTTCATTCACCTTTCCCGTTCCTTCCGGCAATAGCCGCGCCCAAGACAAAGAAAAGCGATATGCTTTCAACCCCATTTCTTTCATGATAGCCACATCTTCACGGAATCGGTGGTAATGATCACATGCCACATCTCCTGTATGGCCGCCAAATACCCTTCCTTTTTCTTGGCAGAACACATCCCAGATATGCAGTCCTTTTCCTTCCTCTCTAGCCGCTCCTTCGATCTGATAGGATGCGGTAGCCGCTCCCCATACAAAATCCTTACCGAATCCCTGTTCCATAAATTACTCCTTTCTCACCCATATATAATATTATCAAAAAACATTATCCAAATATGGATATTATCAATTTATTGGTCAGATAGTGACAACAACGACTGAATATAGTAAAATATAACAAATAAAATTAATTCTGTAAATAAATTGCAAGATTGCTGAATAAACCGTTGTGATAAAAACGACAGAAAGGGACAATTTTATGGTTGACAACGAATTATTATCCGCATTATCTGATCTGTTAGACCAAAAGCTTAAGTCTGAATTACAACCGATACAAGAGGATATTCGGGATATCAAGCTGAACATAGAAAATATCATTTGTCCCCAGATCAATCTTCTGGCGGAAAATTATGTCCCTGCTGCCCAAAAATACGAAAAAGCAGTGGCAGAACTAGAATCCATAGAGTCCGATATTGACGTAATCAAAAAGGTCCTTATGAAACACAGCGATAAACTTCAAAAATTAGCATAGAAAAAATGTTGCAAAATCAATATCCTTTGTAAAGAAACGAGAAACGCTGCTAAGGTGAATTGGTTACAAAATAAGTCCTCCGCAATTTCCATATCCTATGTGTACGGAAACCGTTCGAACATAGGATATGGAAATTGCGGAGGACTTATTTTACAACCAATGTCATTAAGATAAAGTTTTCACTGCGCTCGTCAACCTTTCTAGCTTCCCGGCAGCATCCTCGCGGTTTATTCCCTTCACCCCCATATAATATTTGACCTTTGGTTCTGTACCTGACGGACGGACACAACACCAGGCATCCTCTTCTAAATCAAAATAAAGTACATTGGATTTTGGTAATTTAATCTCAGACCACTTGCCAGTAGTACAATCAAGCATGCTTCCTTTTTCATAATCCCGGAAAGCACAAACTTGGTATTCTCCAATCCTCTTTGGAGGATTCTGACGGATTTTCTCCAGAAGATCCCGTATCTTCTTGGCGCCTTCCACGCCTTTCATCGTAACAGTACAAAGACCTTCGCTAAAATATCCATATTTTTTAAATAACCGTTCCCTCTGATCGCATAGTGTCAGTCCCTGAGAGCGGTAATAGGCAGCCGCCTCGCACAGTTTCATCACTGCCACCACCGCATCCTTATCCCGGGCATGCGTTCCCACTAGACAACCATAGCTCTCCTCATATCCAAACAAAAACTCATGGTCCTTCTTTTGCTCAAAGAATTTAATCTGTTCCCCAATATATTTAAATCCGGTTAATGTCTCAATCCTTTCTACCCCATACCGTTGGGCAATCTCCCTGGACATTTTTCCGGACACAATAGTAGTCACCACCGCTCCATGCTCCGGAAGCTGTCCCAATTTTTGTTTTTGAGAAAGAATATATTCCAGAATAATCATACCCGACATATTTCCGGTAAATGCTTCATATTCTCCAGTCACAGGATTTTTTACATAAATTCCCAGACGATCGGCATCTGGGTCGGTGGCCAAAACCAGCTCCGCATCTGTCTGTTCTGCCAACTTCAGTGCCAGAGCAAAGGCATTTTTATCCTCCGGATTCGGATAACTAACTGTGGGAAAATCCCCGTTCGGCAACTCTTGTTCCGGCACCACCATGACCTTCTCAAATCCCAACTCGCTTAAGATTCGCCGTACCGGAAGATTTCCCGTTCCATGAAGAGGGGTATAGACGATCTTCATGTCCTGGCCTTGTTTATGGACTATCTCTGGATGAATCACCAGCTTTTTCAGCTCTTCCATATAGCGATCATCAATCTCCGTTCCTATAGTCTGATATAATCCCTGGCTTAAGGCATCCTTCTGTTCCATGGTTTTCGCCATACCATAATCCTCAATAGCATTCACTTCACGGATAATTTCTTTATCTCTGGGAGCCGTAATTTGTGCCCCATCTTCCCAATATACTTTGTAACCATTATATTCCGGAGGATTATGACTGGCTGTCACCACGATCCCCGCAACACATCCCAGCTCCCGCAGAGCAAAGGACAACTCTGGCGTAGGCCGTAACGAATCAAACACATATGCTTTTATACCATTCGCCGCCAGACAAAGAGCCGCTTCCCTGGCAAACTCCATTGACATGTGCCGGGAGTCAAAAGCAATGGCTACCCCCCGTTTTCTTGACTGTTCTTTATTAATATAATTTGCCAACCCCTGCGTAGCCTTGCGCACCGTATAGATATTCATCCGGTTACTTCCGGCTCCCAGAACTCCCCGCAATCCTCCGGTTCCAAATTCTAGATCCTGGTAAAAACGATCGGTAATCTCTGCCTCATTACCGGCCAATCCCCGCAGTTCTGTTTTCGTTTCCCTATCGAATACCGGTGATTCCAGCCATAACTGATACCGCTCGGCCACATCCTTTCTCATCTCTCCCATCTTCCCTACCTCCCGTTTTTCCTTCTTCTGCGAATCCTTTCTTTGCTTTCTATTCCAATTCTTTTTAAGTTAATCTTCCCCAGCCAACAACTTTTGGTTCTTTCGAATCATTTCCACCCGCTGCCGCACGCAATCCGCACTTCTTCCCGGATCTTCCGGCATGTTAAACACATAATCCACCAGCTTCTCCATCGTAGTCTCTGCCACATGCATCCGAGTATCCGAAGAAGCATAATAGATCAACACCTGTCCATTCTCTCGTACCACCGCACCGTTGGTAAAGACCACATTAGACACATCTCCGATCCTCTCGTCACCTCTCGGCGCAATCAGAAATCCAGAAGGCTCCGCAATCACCTGTTCCGGATGATCCAGAGCCGTGGCAAATGCATAAATCACGTATCGCAAACCTGCTGCCGTGTTCCGAACCCCATGAGCAATATGAATCCATCCTTTTTCCGTCCGGATCGGTACGGCTCCCGCACCGTTCTTAGATTCTGTGATCGTATGATACTTCCGCCGGCTAGTCATAATTTCCTCGTCAATTACTGCATGAGTAATATCCTCACACAGGCCAAACCCCACACCTCCTCCACTGCCTGTTTCGATAAAATCATCCATGGGTCTGGTATAAAATGCATATTTTCCGTCTACGAATTCGGGATGTAACACCACATTTCTCTGTTGTGGCGAGCGCAATGTCACCAGATTCGGCAATCTCTCCCAGCTTTTCAGATCTTTCGTTCTCACAATCCCTGCTGCCGCCACTGCTGCTGACAAATCCTTCACCGATGTATCCTTGCTCTCGGAACAAAACACTCCATAAATATATCCATCCTCATGCTTCGTCAGCCGCATATCATATACGTTGGTCTCCTCCGGGCAGGTATCCGGCAGTATCACCGGCTCATCCCAAAAACGAAACCCATCCACTCCGCTCTCGCTCTCTGCCACGGCAAAAAAGGATTTCCGATCGTTTCCTTCTACCCGAACCACCAGACAGATCTTCCCGCCAATCTCAATGGCTCCCGCGTTCATTACCGCATTCACTCCCAGTCGCTCCATAAAATAAGGATTCGTCTCCGCATTCAGATCAAATCTCCACTCTGCCGGAATATGTTCCCGCGTCAATACCGGTTCCTCATATCGGTCATAAATTCCGTTATAAAAATCTGCTTTCCGGTTCTTTCTTGTCGTCAGCTTCTCTAGCCGTTCCTTTTCTTTCTTATACCCTTCATGAATCATACCGTCACCTCATTGATTTTTTATTATCAGCAATAAATGCTGCTATTTCCTTGCCAGTCACCAAAAAATCTTTATTTTTTCATTCTCCAAAGAACTTCCATACACATTCTTCCATTATGGTAAGGACACTTCCAAGGCTCCACGATTGGCTCTCCTTCAACAGGCTTCCCGATCTCGTCTACTCGCCAATACCATTCCGATCCTTCCCTTGGATCCACAATCACTCGACAAATATACTCCCAAATATCCTTTGCCGCCTCCAAAAACTCTTTTCTCTCTGGCCATCTCTCCCAGGCATTCAAAAATCCTACTACCGCCTCCGCCTGTACCCACCAAATTCGATCGGTACGATCTACTCCATTTTCACACTCATTCATCACACTGTGATCTCGGTATGCCTTTTTATAGATTTCCTCTGCCAATGCCAAAATGATTGGCTTCATCTTCTCCGAATATTGCTCATCTCCCAACACCTGACATCCCCGATCAATCAGCCACGAAGTTTCAATATCATGTCCATAAGAATGAAGATCCACCAACGAATGCCACTCCCCATCAAAAAACACTTCCTGCCGCTTTTTCTTTGGATTGTATATCTTATCTGCAAACAAATCCAGAATCCTTCTCAGCTTATCTGCCACCTCCGGCCGATGCCCCACCCGATAAAGTTCTGTATATGCCTCGAACACATGCAACAACGTATTCATAGTCCGGGTCGCCATCACCCCGTTTTCCGAAAGCTTCTCATTAGAAACAGGCACGAATCTCCGATCCAATGCTTCTTTGTAACCGCCCTCGTCCCGGCATTGACGCTCAATCAACTCATAGAGTGTATATGCCAGCTCCAGAGCTTCCTTCTTTTTGCTGGCTGCATAATAGGACACTAACGCATACACGGCAAATGCTTGATTGTAGGTATGCTTCGTCTCGTCCTTCACCTTTCCGTCATAAGTCAAAGACCAGTACACACCACCATATTGTTTGTCAAAGCAATAGTCACGCAAAAACAAAAATGCATGTTCTGCATACAACAATAGTTTTTCCTGCTTTAATGTCAAAAAAGCGTTGGAGAAAAACCATAAAATCCTGCTGTTTAAAATAACCCCTTTTTCCGCCTGTTTATTCAGTGTTAAATCATACCCCAGATACCCGTAAAACCCTCCCTGTTGCCAGTCCGCCAATCCTTCCCAAAAGGGAATCAGTTTTTCTTGTAAATGCTTTTCTACCTTTTGTATCATCTCTCTCCTCCTTTTTCTTCCGATATCTCTGCCTTGTCTTTCTAACTTTTCTATTTTTTCTCCATCCTTCTCCTTTCCCTCTTTCTCTCTGCTCTCACCAAAATCTTCCGCCGATCGTTTTTTTGATTGTATCTCCATGTGAAATTAATTTAATCTATTTTGTTCTTTATTTTAATTTAAATTAATTATACATATTTAATTTAAATTAAGCAAGCAGTTTTTCATTAACTTTTTATTAACACGGATAAATTCTATAAAAATAATTTTATTTTTATATTTTAACTCTCTATTTCTATTTTTAAATTTATTATTAATCTTTTTTAATTAATATATAATTTTTTATGAGATCTCTCTGCAGATATTGCACAAAAGAATTTTTTGACTAAAAATTGACATTCAACGGAAAAAACACTTTTACATTTGGATGGGCATCCCATGACGATTGCCCATCCATCTATTTCAGCAACTTCTATTTTTCTCTTTGCTCCACGCTCTCTGTAAACACAATAACCGCCACCGCTCCCCCAACAAGTGACGCCATCATCAATAGGACAGGAACTCCTGCCAGATCGATCAACCAACCGCCCACCATGGATGCCAGTACACTTGCCACCGTATAACTCATTCCTATATATGCTTGCCCTTTAATAGCGTCCTCCGATCCGATAACACAATTGACATAATAAATTGGTGCAATTGCTATCAGACCCCAACCAGCAAGTTGCAACACCTGCACCAAATAATAAATCGGCAACGAAGGCGCCAGCAGCGAAGCAATCGCCTTTACTGCCATGAAAATACCGCAAATCCGATACCAGACATCACTGCCTGTTTTCTTCAACATGTAGGAAAACAAAAACATTGATGGCAACTCGCCTCATCGAATTCCAACTTCTTTGTCGCTTTCCGTCAGCCGGTTGTGTTCCTTAATATAAGTCATCACCTGTTCCACCCGGGTAAACGCCATGCCGATATAGCTGTCCGCCGCCCCATAATAAATGGCGATCCGCCCATTTTCTGGGTCGCAGATAGTCGCACAGGGAAAGCATACATTGGGTACAAAGCCTCGCTCCTCATACCATTCCTCCGGAGTCAGCAGAAAATTCTCACAGCGGTATTTTACAACGGAAGGATTATCGATATCTAAAATCGCCCCGCCAATGCTATACACATAGCCGTTGCAGGTCCCCGTCACTCCGTGGTAGAACAACAACCAGCCCTCGTCCGTCTCAATCGGTGCCGCGCCGCCGCCAATCTTTAGCATCTGCCACCACTCCTCACCTTTGCCCATCACATGACGATGTTTCCCCCAATACACCAAATCCGGACTCTCGCTGAGAAAAATATCTCCGAACGGTGTATGACCGCTGTCACTGGGCCGGGACAGCATCATAAAATTCCCATTCACTTTTCTGGGAAACAGCACGGCATTCCGGTTAAAAGGCAGGAATGGATTTTCCAGCCGCTCAAATACTTTAAAGTCCGTCGTCTTTGCCATTCCAATGGCCGCTCCATAAAAGTCCTGGCACCAGATCACATAATACGTATCTTCCACCTTTACCAGACGGGGATCGTAAGCATACTTAGGCATAAATTCTTTGCCATTCTGATCCACAAAACGAATCTTTTCTTCTTCAAAATTCCAATGAATGCCGTCTTTGCTTCTCCCCAGATAAATGTAAGGAACCCCGTTGATTTGCTCCCCGCGAAACACACCGATAAATCCGTCCGCATAAGGAACCACCGCCGAATTAAAAATCCTAGCCACTCCTTTCACCGGATTTCTTCCGATGATCGGGTTCTCCCGATATCGCCAGACAGGTGCATTTTTTAGCTTTTCCTCCGGCTCCTGCCATGGCATATTTTTAATTGCTGGTGCAATAATTTTCATTTTTTATATCCTCCTTATTCATCTTTTTAAAATCTTTTCCTTATCTGCAGATTCTCACATCTGAGAGATAAATCATTTTGCTCATAAAGTCACCCGTCAGACGGGGAATCAAAAGCCCACCATACATTAAGAATGCTCCTTTATAGATTTGATCCGCCGTAGTCTTTCCTGTCTTCGTTTGATGGTTTGCTTCCATCTCGATTTCCTCCAACCGGTACTCTGCTTTCGGGTCCAGCCCCTTCAGCCGAATCTTCCGGCTATGCCAGTTGGGTTCTGCTAATACCTGCACATAAGTTATCAACGCCTCACTCTTATCTTTGGCCACTACCTGCCAACAGTCATACCGATGGTTCTCTCTCCAAGAAGCAATCCGATAATAATCTCCCTCCCGTACCAGCGGTTGAAAACGGTGATACATCTTCACCTGCTCCTCAAGCAGATGCTTCTCTTCCTCCAGCAGCTTGGTAATATCCAGCTCATCTCCAACAGTCCCTGCCATGGCCACAGATCCACGGGTTTTAAAGGGAGTCACCCGCCCAACAATATGATTCGGACAAGCGCTCACATGAGCGCCCATCGTGCTCAAAGGATACAAAAGAGAGGTGCCCTCCTGAATCTCCAACCGTTCAATCGCGTCGGTATCATCCGAACACCAGATCTGAGGGCTATAATACAGCATTCCTGGATCAAACCTGGCTCCACCACTGGCACAATTTTCTAAAAGAAGATTCGGAAATTCCTTGATCAGGCGCTCCTGAAGCTCATACAGCCCCAACACATATCGGTGAAACAGCTCGCCTTGGTGTTTTTGTCCCAGCCAGACACTGCCCACATCAGTCATTTGCCGGTTCATATCCCATTTTACATAGGAAATAGGAGCGCTCCGCAAAATTCTAGCCACTGATTCATACACATATTCCACAACCTCCGGCCTTGAAAGATCCAGCACATACTGCGCGCGACTCTGTACCGGCTCCCTTCCCGGAATCCGAATCGCCCACTCTGGGTGTGCTTGGTAAAGCTTAGATTTGGGAGAAACCATCTCTGGTTCAAACCAAATTCCAAATTCCATCCCCAACGCTCTCACCTGTTCCACCAGATGTGGTAATCCTCCGGGCAACTTTTTCTCATTAACCTCCCAGTCTCCCAAATGGCCTTCATCTACATTGCGGTCCCCGAACCAGCCATCGTCCATGACTAACATCTCCACGCCTCGTTTCTTTGCCTCTCTGGCAATCTCCAGAAGCTTTTCTGTATTAAAATCAAAATAGGTTGCTTCCCAATTGTTAATCAAAATCGGACGCTTTGCATGAAGATACGGACTGCGAATCAGATGATTCCGATATAAGTCATGGAAAATATGCGTCATTTTCCCCAATCCCTCATGAGAATAAACACACACTACCTCTGGTGTGATGAAGGTCTTCCCTGGCTCCAACACCCACTCAAAGCCTTCCGGATGAATTCCCATCAAAAGCCGTACACTACCAAACTGGCTCATCTCCGCTTCTGCCATAAAATTCCCCGAATATACAAAATGCATGGCATAGACCTCTCCCCGATCTTGTCCCGCATCCCGCCCCATCACAGCCAGAAACGGATGATCCTGATGTCCGGATTCTCCCCGGAAAGAGGATACCATCTGTTTCCCAAACGCCAAGGGACGCCGCACCATATGCCGTTCTCTGGCCCAAGAACCAGCCAGCGTCAGCATATCCCCCTCCTCCATATCCATATCCATGCAAGCCGTCAAAACCCGCTCCAAATACAGAGGCTCTTCTCCTTCATTGACCAGCTCCGCACTTCGAATCACCGCCTCACTGTCAGCAAACACACTATAACGCAAAATTACCTTTAGCCCCAAAACCTCGTCCCGGCATTCCAGCTCCAGAGTCCTTCCATCCTTTCCTTCCTTATCTTGGCAGAAGGTAGCTGGTAATCCCGGCAGTTCCGGCTTACCCGCAAGAATTCGATACCCTTGATAGTGAAGCTCACATCCCCGAAAACCAGCCGCACTTCTCACATTCAAACAGCTGTCTCGATAATCTCGCATCCCCCATGTGGAGTA
>ERZ808046.999-NODE-999-length-15588-cov-8.779382_pt1 | contig 15588 bp, 19 predicted proteins | sample MGYA00380196_ERZ808046 | MGnify/ENA primary metagenome ERZ808046 (study PRJEB31490, sample SAMN06133421) | mouse gut metagenome | isolation source: Z6_2 | host: mice | place: China: Chengdu | collected 2015-05 ...
GAGGAGCCGTGTGCGTGAAAGGCGCACGCACGGTTCTGTGAGGGGCTTGCGGCGTGAGCCGCTTGTCTACTCGACTATCGGGAATTTGACGAGAATGAGAAATCGGAATTTCTGTAAGATTTTCGTACTGCAAGGAGAAATTATGATGGCGGGATACACAAATAAGTTGAAACTCACGTTATGGGTTTCTGTCGTATATGTTTTATCGTTTATATGCTATGTACCTACATTACTGGAACAGAGCGGAATTATCATTCCCAATGGATTATTGTACTTAAAATACTTATATGTGTGTATTCCCGCTATGGCTGCTATTTTTCTGCTGATTTGCGAGCAGAACATCAAGGTGTACTATACGCAAATGTTTTCAGGGAAAATAACAATCAAATATATTTTAATAGGGGTTATATATGGCTGCAGGTATATTTGGTTCTTATTGCTATTCGTTCATAGTGAAAACTGACGTATTTAAAAATACATATTCGACAGTAATATCCTTGTTAACAAGCTGTATATACCTGCTGATAACAGCACTTGTTGAAGAAATAGCATGGCGGGGATTTTTGCTTGAACGGTCGCCTTTTAAGAAAAAAATCATCAGTGTTATATTTGTTGGCGCTGTCTGGGCAGTGTGGCATATGCCAATGTGGATAATCAGAAATTCATTAAGTTTTGGACAGATTGTTTGGCTCTGTATATGGACAGTAATTGTTTCTGTCGGTTTGGGAATGACCTATTACCAATGCAGAAATATTCTGCTTACTACTATGATACACGCAGCCTTTAATATCTGCTATTTGGCACCAATGCAATATAATGTTGTTATATTGGCAATTGTAATTTCTGCTGGCACTCTGTTATATAAAAAATCGGCAAAAAAGTTTTTTGATTGACAAATTCCATTTGACAGGAAGTTGCATATAAAAAAGAAATTGGTGCTGATGGAGGTAGCTATATATGGAAAGAAACATAAAATGCAAACCAACTAATTTATGCATGATAATCTTCATGCTTTGCTTGTCTGTAAGGTTTGTGGAATACTTTCTAATTGAAACAGACAAAACAGCTATTGGAGAAAATGTGCTCCATAAAGTTGTTGGGATTATCTTATTGGCGCTGGTATTGAAAAAGGTAAATCATACATGGGGTGATATCGGATTTCAAAAAAACGGCTTGGTAAGCGGTATTTTGAAAGGCTTGTTATTGGGAACCGTTTGCTTTGCCGTTTCGTTTGGGTTGGAATTGGCAATTTCAGTTCTGCAAGGCAATCCTGCGCATTTGGAAATCTATATCAGCAGTTTTTCTTTAGCCGGCTCGCAGATCAAAAATACGGATTTTGTTTTCTTTCTGTTATGCGTACTGTTCAATGTTATCAACGTATGGATGGAGGAAGGTGTTTTTCGCGGTCTGTTTATTAAAACGCTTTCTGAAACAAAGTCATTTATGCAGGCGAATTTTATTGCCGCGTTTCTATTTGGTATCTGGCACATTGTAATGCCGATCAGAAGCTATGTGAATGGCGAAATGTCATTTGCGGCAATGCTTCTGATGGCCATCGGTTATATTATCCTTGCCGGAATTATGGGAATCAAATGGGGGCTTTTTTACCGCATTACGGGAAATCTGTGGGCAGGGCTTGGCGACCATTTGTTCAATAATACCGTTGCGACTAATATGCTGCATGTAGTTTCGCAAAATGGCGCAGACGAATTACAAATCGTCCGTATTTTGGCTGCACAGATTATTTCTTTCGTTTTTGTGTTGATGGTTTATTATTACAAGAACAGAAACGGAAACTGATAATTAAAATTTACTAATACGAGGAGATTTGAATGATGAAAAGGAATTTATCACTGAGTTAAATAAAACGATAAATTTTTGATTGTAGAACGAGGAGGAGAAATTCAATGGACGATTTAAAAGAATTAGGGAAACTGATGAAAGAACACCCTGTCATAATTGTTGTAACATTAGCGGCGATGGTTGTAGGCGCAATTTTTGGAGCGGTCGCGTTTTACCAGGGGTGGTTAGGATGAAGGAAGCAGCAAACAGGGGAAAAGGAAAAACGCTCCTGATTTCAGCCGGCATAGAAATCATGCTGATTATCTGCATTATAGCAGCGAATCTAAATCCAACGCCCATACTATATTTTATTTTTTACAATCTCCTGTATGGGCTGGTATTCAGCCTTTTGATTCCGCTGTACTGTTTGTATAAGGAAAATGGAGTACCGGCTTCTGGCAGAGTATTAGCAGAAGTCGGTTTCAAAAAGCCGGGCATACGGCAATGGGTTGTTTTGGCTGCCTTTGTGGTATTTTCCGTTGGAGGGCAGCTTATCCCAAAGATGGCTGTCGGTGAGCAGATCCCCTGGCGCTTGCTGCCTATGGGAATTGTGCCGCTGATTATGACCACGTTTTTTGAGGAATTTTTATTCCGCGGATTTGTGCAGAGCCGGATCGACCAGCAATTTGGATGGGTACCTGCAATTCTGGTTTCCGGGGCAATGTTCTCCCTTTACCATTTGGGCTATCCGGGATTCCGCACCTGGGAGGACATTCTTCTGCTGTTTGCAGTAGGGGCCGGATTTGCGGCTGCATACAAGCTATCTGGTAATAACCTGATGGTATCCTTCTTTGTGAACCTGCCGAATGCTTTTGTTACTTATATGCTGAAATATGAGCAGTTCCCCGTTATGCGTGGCAGTTCCACCATAGCGGCAGCTGTCACACTGGTGTTTATTGGGTTGATCCTTTTATTATATCGAAATGCAGATCAAAGGAGGCAATAGAATATGGAACTTGTAAAACTGACACACGAAAATCTTGATAGGGAGCATATCTGCTGTGCGATCTCCAATAACAAAGATATTCAGGTCATGTCCAAAAAGAACTGGCTGAAAGACAGGCTGGACGAAGGGCTTGTATTCTTGAAAGGCAATGTCCGGGGGAAATGCTTCATTGAGTATATCCCTGCGGAATACGCATGGGTGCCCATCGAGGCGGAGGGCTACATGTATATTGACTGTCTGTGGATATCCGGGCAGTTCAAGGGGCATGGATACTCGAACCTCCTGCTGGATGCATGTATCAAAGACAGTAAAGAGAAAGGGAAAAAGGGTCTTGTGATCCTGTCCTCCAAAAAGAAAATGGGGTTCCTTTCTGACCCAAAGTATATGAGGTATAAAGGCTTTCGGACAGCGGATACGGCTGAGCCTTATTTTGAGCTGATGTATCTGCCCTTTGAGGAGGATGCTTCCCTTCCCCGTTTCCGGGACAGCGTGGGCAGGCAGAAAGATATGCCGGAAGGATTTGTATTGTATTATACAAACCAATGCCCCTTTACGGCCAAATATGTACCGATACTGGAGGAGATGGCAAAGGCCAGGAACGCTGTATTTCAATCTGTACATATTCAGACCAGAGAGGATGCGCAAAGGTGTCCCTCGCCCTTTACAACCTTTTCCCTTTTCTATGACGGGCAGTTTGTGACACATGAAATCCTGTCGGAGAAGAAATTTGATAAAATTTTAACAGATAAAGGAGTGTGAAAAATGATTCGATTAGTCAGACCAACAGAAGCGATGAAAGAACAGGCCATAGAGTTCAGACAGGAATTTTTTGATCATGGGGAATTTGTCATCAACGGAAGTGAATTATTTGATAAAACGGATGATTACACAGAATGGTGCAGATCCATAGACGCAAATACGAAAGAAGAGACCGTTAATCCGAATTGGGTCATAACAGACACATTCTTTGCCGTTGATGATCAGGATAGAATTGTGGGAATCATTGATTTAAGGCATACGCTGAACGATTTTCTGAAGGATCTCGGCCATTGCGGTTACAGCGTCCGACCGTCAGAAAGAAGAAAAGGCTTCGCTACGGAAATGCTGCGGCAGTTATTGGAGGCTGCCAAAAAGGCCGGTATGAACGAACTGTATCTTTCTGTGGAAAGGAAGAATGAGCCTTCGGTTAAAACAATCACCCGGAATGGCGGAGTCTATGAGCGAAGCTTTGAAATTGATGGAGAACAGGCGGATATTTACAGGATCGCCCTGTCGGAATAGCCATACTGGTACAACGGATACGGCAGAGCTGCAAGCTGCCTGGGGGGAAGAATGATAGGATTAAAAAGAGGAAGCGTAGAGCTTTCATCCCATCAGGAGGAATGGGATAAAAATGCCGAAAATGTAATTTTGGAATTGAAGAAACTTTTCGGAAATGCCGCTGTTGATATCCAGCATGTGGGAAGCACTGCGATTCATTCCATTTATGCAAAACCAATTATTGACATTGTGATTGGCCTCCGTGATTTGAATGATATTTCACTTTATATGCAACTGTTGGAAGAACACGGTTTTATTTTTCGAGGTGAAGATGTTGCCGGGCAAATGCTATTTGTAATGGGTGATTTTGAAAAAGATATGCGCACACATCATATCCATGCAGTCAAATGGAATGGGACAGAATGGAAGAACTATATCAATTTTCGGGATTACCTGAATTGCAATCCTGATAAAGCCATGCGATATGATGCCTGTAAGAAAAAACTGGCATTACAATTTCCAGATAACCGAAGAAAGGCAAGCAGGAATGCATAGAATGCCTGCTGAAAGAAGCATATGTATGGAGACAGCGGCAGGATACATAGAGAACACAAAGAGACGATGAAGGAGGTAAAAAACAATGCGTCATATTTATATTCGAGGAATCATTGGACTAATCTGGCTGGTTGCAGCCATTGTATGTGGGATATCGGGGAACTTCCCGATGATGGGGCTTTACATAGTTTTAGCAGGTGCCTTCCTGTATTCCGCATATACCATATGGAAAAAAGAAAAGGACGGCAAAGGAGGGAGGTAAGATGGGAGAAGCGCTCCTGACTGTGAAAAGCTTAAGTGCATGGTACAGCAACGAGAAAATGATACTTTCGGATTTTTCTTTTGCGCTGGCTGAGCATGAAGTGGCAGGATTGATCGGGCTGAACGGGGCCGGAAAGACCACATTTCTGAAGGTACTTTCCGGACTGCTCCCTACCTTCCGTTCAGAGGGTATCTGCTTTTGCGGCTCCCCTGTGGACTTCCGGGATCGGGATTTTAAGCTCTGCCGCTATACGGTGTTTGCCGAGGACAATTCTTTCTCGTATTTTACTTTCCGGGAATACCTGGCCTATGTATGCGCCGCCTATGGGAAAGAGGTGCCGGATGTGTCGGAGCTGATACAGGGCTTCCATTTTGAAGGGTATACAGATACCCTGTTAAGGGAGCTGTCAACCGGAAACCGGAAAAAGGCATTCCTGATCACGGCTTTTGCCCTGAAACCCAGACTGCTCCTTCTGGATGAGCCGGACAACGGGCTGGACTTCCAGAGCACGGAATACCTGTATGAGCAGATTTCGGGGTATAAGGAGCATGGAACTGTGCTGTTTTCCTCCCACATCCTGGAGAGCATCACGCTGACTTCTGACCGGGTATTTGTCCTTGAGGACGGCAGGATCCGGCAGACATTTGAACGCGGGCAGATCAATGCCGAAGATATCCGGGAGGCTCTGCATGATGAAAATGACAGGTAAAGCCTTTGCCAAAAAGCTGTTCGGGGCAAAATATGAGCGGCTGCCCCGGACTCTTTTCATGGATGTGATTGTATTCTGGGGACTGTACATTGCCGGGTTTCAGGTGCAGATTGCATCGTTTGTCCGGGTTCTGATGATCAGCGCCTTTACTGCAGGCGTGATGTGGCAGGCCCTTTCTTCCAGAGATAACGCGGTGGAGCTTACGGCTATGCTGATGCTTCCGCTTAACCGCCGGGAGTTTGTTTTCTCCTATGTGGGGATGCTGGGCGCCTATTCGGTTCTTACAAAGACAGGGCTGCTTTTCGCGGTCCTGCTGGCCGTTTCTGCCTGGAAGCCGGTAGAACTCGTGGGAATGATCCTCTGCATGATCCATGCGGTCCTTATGGCTGCCGCGGTTTATTCGGTGAGAAAATACTGGTATGTGGGTGGACTCTGGGCGGCTGTCATTGTGGTTGCCATTCTGCTTTGGGGAAGCAGGACATGGTTTTACCTGTTGATACTTGTGAATGGTCTGTTTGCTGTTTTGATTTTATGGAGAACAGATGAATACGTTTTTTATCAGAAGGAGAGTAAGAAAAGCCATGCGGTCCGGCAGAGGAAGCGGGCTTCCCTGTGGCGGTATTTTTTCCGGTATCTGAGTTGCCATAAGAATTATCTGCTCAATACCGCTGTGATGTGGTGCGTAGCACTTGTACTGCCCTGTTTCTTAAAGGAAATGGCCGGTCTGTCCGTGATTCCGGTAGGTTTTGCGATTCTATCCTTAAATACGCCCATCTGTATCCTGCTGTCCTGTGACCCTGATCTGGAGCAGGCAGTCCGTTTCCTGCCCGGACAGAAACAGCGCTTTTGCATTCCATACTGCCTGTTTATCTTTCTTTGTAATATGGCTGTAGATGTGATATTCCTCTTAAGCTGGCAGATACAAAACGGCAGTATCACTGTCCATATGATTGCAGGGGCTGTTTTCTTTGCCCTGCAGAGTGCGGTGCTGTCTGTGCTGCTGGAATGGTTTTATCCCATCCGGGGCTGGAAGATTGAAAGCGACCTGTGGCACCATCCGCGGAAATATGTGGTTCCAGTGGTAATGCTCCTGCTCGCGGGAGCTGCCTCGGCTTGGCCGGTACTGTTATATGTCCTATTGGTTTTGCTGGTTGTGGAAATTGCAATTTTACTTTTTATATGTCGGAGGCATCCGAAGTGATGGATAAAAAATGAGTGAAAAAAAGATATTATATGTTGAAGATGATTTAAGCCTGATTGAAGGCCTGAAATATACATTGGAGAAGAATGGTTTTCTGGTGGATAACGCCCGCACCGTAAAGGAGGCGTATCAATTCTTCCAGGCAGGCCGATATGACCTTTTACTGCTGGATGTCACGCTGCCGGATGGGACAGGCTTTGATATTTGTAAAGAAGTACGGAAGACTTCTGCTGTCCCGATTATTTACCTGACCGCTTCGGATGAAGAGATCAGTATTATAAGAGGGCTGGACATGGGTGGGGATGACTACGTTACCAAACCTTTTAAACTGGGAGAGGTCCTTTCGAGGATCAACGCATTGCTGCGCCGCTTTGCACAATTTAATAAGAGCGATATGATTCTGGAATCCAATGGAATCAGGATTGATATGTCGGAGCGGGTCTGTTGGAAGGGAGAAACAGAACTGCCACTGACATTGGTGGAATATAAGCTGCTCTGCCTGTTTCTGAAGAATCCAGGGCGCATTCTGCCAAGGGAGATGATCTTAGACCGCCTTTGGGATGGGAACGGCAGTTATGTGGATGACAATACCCTTTCTGTCTATATCCGCAGGATGCGGCGGAAAATCGAAGATGACCCTAATGTCCCCACAAAGCTCCTGACAGAAATCGGGTTTGGATATAAATGGGCTGGAGAGTAAGGCGATATGAAAAGAATGGGAAAAGAAACAAGGAGGATGCTGTGTTGGCTGTTTGCCATCTGCATGGCTGCGGCGGTAGGCATGGCCATCCTTTTATCTTATATGACAAATGATTTCCAGAAAACAATGGTGGAACATGATTATGGGACGGCAGGGTATCTGGTAAACCACCCGGATACAAATGTAGCAGCTGCATTTACAAAAGACAAAACGGACTCTGACCTGAAGGCCGGGAAGCAGGTTCTTAAGGAAGCGGGCTACCATGAAAATACAGATCCCAGGATGGTTCCTGCTGTCGCCGCTTACCAGAAGCGTACCGCCGTTATGCTCGGTGGTATGCTTTTTAGCGTTTTTGCGGCCGTTTTTTTGACAGCCTGGATTTATATCCGGAGACAAAGGAAGGCGCTCGCAAAAGCAGATACCGTGATTACCCGGTTCCTGGAGGGGGATACGGGCCAGAGGATTGACAGTGAGGAAACCGGGGACTGGTACAGCCTGTTCCACAGGATCAATGAGCTTGCCGCCATCCTCTCTGCCCAGGCAGAGCATGAAAAACAGACACGCATATTTCTGCAGGATATGATCTCAGATGTTTCCCATCAGTTAAAGACACCACTGGCAGCGCTTAAGATGTATGATGAGATTATGGCGCAGGAGGGTACGGACAGCGAAACAATCCATGCATTCAGCCAGAAATCCCTGCGGGAAATACGCCGGGTGGAGGATGTAGTCTATACGCTCTTAAAAATAGCCAGGCTGGACGCAGGCGTGGTCAGGATGGAAAAGGCGGAGGAAAACATTGAAATGCTCCTGCGTGACGTGACGGAACGCTTTGAGACACTGGCCGCCCAGGAAGAGAAGGAGATTGTGTTGTCCGGAAGTCACGATGTCTCCCTTTATTGTGATGCCCTCTGGATGTCGGAAGCTTTGGGGAATGTGGTAAAAAATGCGCTTGAGCATACCGGCAGAGGCGGGAAAATAGTGGTCAGCTGGGAGAGGACGCCGCTTCTTACAAACATTATGGTGGAGGACAACGGGAAAGGAATCCACCAGGAGGATATCCATAATATCTTCAAACGGTTTTACCGGAGCCGTTTTTCCCAGGATACCCATGGGATTGGCCTGGGGCTGCCGTTGGCAAAGTCCATTGTGGAAGCCCATCAGGGGACTGTTTCCGTAACCAGCAGGGTCGGGCAGGGCAGCAGATTCGTCTTAAGCTTTTTCCATCTTACAAAAGAGTAAGATGAAATTCATGTGAGAGTAAGACCCATCGGGTATGATAGTTCCCGAAAGGCAGGTAATGATTATGAATATTCTTGAAGTACAGAACCTATGTAAGACCTATGGAAAAGGGGAAGCGCAGGTCCGGGCGCTTGACAATGTTTCCTTCTCCGTGGGCAAAGGGGAATTTATCGCAATCGTAGGCGAATCCGGTTCCGGGAAAAGCACACTGTTAAACGTGGTGGGAGCCTTGGATAACCCGACCTCCGGAAAAGTGCTGACCTGCGGGAAGGACATTTTTTCCATGCCTGAAAAAAAGCTTACGGTATTCCGCCGCCGGAATATCGGGTTTATCTTCCAGTCCTTTAACCTCATACCGGAATTGAATGTAGAGCAGAACATCACATTCCCCCTGCTGCTGGATTACCAGAAGCCGGACCAGAAGTATGTGGAGGAGCTGCTTGGAATCCTGGGCTTAAAGGAACGCAGGAAGCACCTCCCCAGCCAGCTGAGCGGCGGCCAGCAGCAGAGGGTGGCAATCGGCAGGGCCCTGGCTGCCCGCCCTGCAATCATCATGGCGGACGAGCCGACCGGAAACCTGGACTCTAAAAACAGCCAGGAGGTCATCACCCTTTTAAAATCCATGTCGGCGAAATACAGACAGACAATCCTTATGATCACCCACAATGAGAACCATGCGGAAGAGGCAGACCGGGTGCTGCGCATGACGGACGGCAGGCTAAGGGATTTGGGGGTGGCAGCGGGATGAAAAGTTATCTTGGGCTGATACCCCAGTATGAAAGGGTACACCGCAAAAACAACCGGATATCCATATTGTGCATTATGCTTTCCGTATGCCTTGTGATGGCGATTTTCAGTATGGCGGATATGGCGATGCGCTCCCAGAAAAATTATTTTATCAAGACAGGTGGCGAATACCATGCAGCGCTCCGTGATGTGGAGGAGGAGACGGCACAACTGGTATCAGCAAGGGTTGACGTGGCTTTATCAGGATGGGTCTGCCAGGGCAGCACGGGGATGTTATCCGGCAAGACCGTCAGCTTTGTGGGGGCAGATGAAAAAACAATGGAATCCCTGACTGAAATGGACATGACGGACGGGGTATACCCTTCCCTGCCGGACGAGGCATTGCTGAATGAAAGCGCCATGGAGCAGTTGGGCCTGTCAATTGGCGATAACATGACGGTTACGGTTCCGGACGGCTCACAAAAACAATACCGGATTACCGGAACCCTTGCGGATATGGGTTCCATGCTGAAAGCGGATATCTGCGGGATGGCGCTGAGTGAGGATGGCTTCCTCGCCATTGCAGATGAAAATGCAGCAGACGGAACCACCTACCGTATCCAGTTTAAGGATGGCGCCCGTATCCAGGAGGCAATAAAGGAAATCAAGGCACAATTGTGTCTTTCTGACGGACAGATTTCAGAAAATACAGCTTTATTAGGCCTGATGGGACAAAGCGAGAGCAATATCATGCAGGCTCTCTATCTGATTGCGGCAATCCTTGTCTTCCTTGTCCTGATTGCGGGGACGGTGATGATCTCTGCAAGCTTTAACACCAATGTATTGGAGAGGACACAGTTTTATGGGCTGCTGCGCTGCCTTGGGGCATCCAGGAAACAGGTAAAGCATTTTGTAATCCTGCAGGGGCTCAGACAGAGCGCGAAGGGGGTCCCCATCGGCCTGCTGGCAGGCCAGATTGTGACATGGGCTGCCTGCCTGCTGCTGAGGTCCATCAGCGGGGACCGTTTTTCGGAGGTCCCGCTATTTGAATTCAGCATCGTCGGCATACTGGCAGGGGTCGTGGTGGGCTTTCTGATCGTCCTCCTTGCTTCCCTTTCCCCGGCGAAAAAGGCCTCCAGGGTTTCGCCTGTCACGGCAATCAGCGGAAGCTCCCAGCTGACAGAGAATAAACGTGCGGCGAATACGAAGCTGTTCCATGTGGAGACAGGCATGGGCGTGTTCCATGCTTTGTCCGGGAAAAAGAATTTATTCCTGATGACCTGTTCCTTTGCCATCAGCATCATGCTCTTCCTGTCTTTCCAGGTAATGGTCGTCTTCCTGGATCAGGGCATGCCTGCGCTGGCTCCCTGGGCGGGAGATGTATCTGTGACAGCTGCTGCAGGACTGGAGCCTTCTGTAATAGAAGAAATCGCGGGAATGGAGGGTGTGAAACGTGCCTTCGGGAGAATGGAATACAGCGGGTTATCCGTTTCTTCCGATACCGAGAGCGGAACGGCCACGCTGGTTTCCTATGAAGAAAACCAGTTCAAATGGGCAGAAGAGGAACTGAACGAGGGGAATACCGAGTCTGTGCAGGGAGGGACCGGGGATGTCTTAGTCACCTACCGGGACGGTATGCAATGGAAAGCCGGGGACACTGTGACGCTCCATACACCTTTGGGGGAGAGACAGGTGAGGATTGCGGGGATCCTTTCGGCCACAAATGCGTCAAGTGAGGCCGGAAGCCTTGGATACATCATATGCTCAGAACAGCTGTTTACAGAGAGCATTGGTATGGCAGGCTATACAGCTGTGGATATACAGCTTGCAGGCAGCGGCAGTGACGAGACAGTATCAGCGGTACGAAGCCTCTTTCCACCGGATAGCTCCATTGCAGATAAACGGCTGTCAAATTCGGAATCCCAGAGTTCCTATTATACAGGAGCGGTATTCATTTACGGGTTCCTGCTCATCATTGCGCTGATCACCGTGTTCAATATCTTTAACAGTATGAATGCCAGCGTGACGGCAAGGACCAGACAGTATGGCGTGATGCGTTCTATTGGCATGGGGGCCGGGCAACTCTATAAGATGATTGCTGCAGAAGCAGTCACCTATGCGGTATTGGGATGTGTCACCGGATGCGTCCTGGGGCTCCCATTAAATAAGATGATGTTCCAGTTCCTGATTGCCGGTAAATGGGGGACCAGCTGGCAGCTTCCGGCTGTATCCCTGCTGTTGATCGTCGTTTTATGTTTCGGCTCTGCGGCGCTGGCTATAAGGCGGCCAATCAAAAAGATCGGAAAACTGTCGATTGTGGATACCATAAAATTGTAAACTTCATCGCTGATATAATTTAAAACTGCCTGTCCCTCGCCGCCTGCCTTGCATAAGCGCCAGCCCTTCTGTGATGCCGTCAGTCTGACAGCCAATTCTCACAGAAATGTCACCGGGCGCTGGTTTTCTTAAAAATTTTTATAAAGCTCGCTGAGCCAGAACTACGGTATAGAGATCCGTGTCGTATGTAATCCCTGTCTCTATAAAATTGTTTTTGTGCCAAAAATGCTCTGCCTGGGGATTGCCTTTCACCCAGCCAAGCCGTACACTTGAAAGCCTGATATCGGCCAGATAGCGGCACAGATCGTCAATAATGCTGCTTCCAATTCCCGTATTTTGAATAGAAACCGCTGTCATAAAAAAGCCTATGAAAGCAGTTTTTTCATCAGGGTAAGCCATAATAAAATCCATTACGGCAATCAATTCTTCCCCTTTGTAGTACCCTGCATAATATTTGTCGCACATTTCCTTATTTGGAGGCAAGGCTTTCATATCATCAAGAATACTCTGTTCTGTCACAAATGGAGGACAGTATTGATAATACAAACTATTTTTACTGCACAGTAAGTATATCTCCGCGACATCCGTTTTTTCCATGCGGCGCACGGTATAATTATCAGAGAAAAAAGATATATCCATTTGTGTTACCTTCTTCAAGAGTTTGTCTGCGATGCAGATATCTTAACGGCCAATTCACACAAAAATGCCGCGGGTCGCCCCCGGTTCAAAACTTTTCTTCCGTACGAATCAGGTTGCTGACATATGGGCGCTGACCGGATAGCACTTCGTCGTAGAAATTCTGTTTCCAGTCAATATAAGAAATGCTGTTCTCCAATTCCTTCAGGGAAACACGCAGTTCCTCCTGCTTTTTCGCTAACATTTCCTTCCGCGGAACAATAGTGGATTCTCCCTGCAGGCACAGTTCCAGATAGTCTTTCATTTCCTGGATACTCATTCCGCATTTTTTCAGGCAGGTGAGGTCTTTGATCCACTTCACATCTTTCTCATCAAAAATACGCCGGTTGTTGCCGTCACGCTTGACGTTTGGAACCAGCCCTTCGTTGCAATAAAATTTTAAGGTCTGATAGGTCATATCTAATTCCCGGCAGACTTGCATCATGGTGTACATTATGTGTTCTCCTATTTCTTTTTTACAAAATCAGAAAAAGCTCTTGACCGAATTTTAGCATGAGAAAATTAAAATTACAAGGAGGCGCTTATGAACATAAATGCAGAGGAAAGGGTTCCGGAATATGCACCCCGCAGCCTGAATGCCATGAATATCATAGATGAAGTATCACAGGCAATGGAAAAGCAATAGTCCGCTGTGCTGAAAGCATGAAAGAAAACAGACACAAAAAATTCACAAAATAATTACCGGAAAGCTATTGACCGGTGGTTACAACCGCAAAATATAATCGGCTATGAAAAGCGGTTCAAGTAAATGCATGAAAGCATGAAATGACAAGGAGGACTTTATAATGGATAAATTTATATTTTCTTATCCGACAAAGGTTTATTTTGGGAAGGGCAGTGCGGAGCAGGCTTTTGAAAAAGAGCATGGCAGGATGGGGAAGACAGTCATGCTGGCTTATGGCGGCGGCTCCGTGAAGAAAAACGGTATATATAATGAAATAAGGACAATGCTTGAGCAGGCAGGGAAAAGGATCGTGGAATTTGACGGTATCATGCCGAACCCCACCTATGCCAAAGCGCAGGAAGGTGCGGCCCTTGCAAGGGAAAAGCAGGTGGATTTCATACTGGCCGTGGGCGGCGGCAGCGTTATCGACTGCTGTAAGGTGATTTCCGCACAGGCCTGGCTGGAAGAAGACATCTGGGATATGGAATACGGAAAAGGGAAGTTCCCTGCAGCAGGAATTCCGATAGGGGCCGTTGTAACAGCTTCCGGTACCGGCGCGGAGATGAACGCAGGCGCAGTCATCACTTACGGGGAAAAGAAGTGGAAAGGGCCGGTCTTTGGAACGATAGCTTCCTTTGCAGTTCTTGATCCGGCGTATACCATGTCGGTGCCGCCCATGCAGGTGTTTTCAGGGGCTTTTGACACGCTGAGCCATGCGATGGAAACCTGCCTGGGAAACTCTGACAGGGATAATGTATCGGATGATGTGGCGCTGGCTATTATGCGCAATACGGTTGTCAATATGCGCCGCCTGCTTACAGACATCAATGACATGGAAGCGCGAAGCAACCTGATGTGGGATTCTGCCATGGCGGAAAACGGGATTTTGAAGTGCGGCCGCCTGACCGATTTTCAGGCACATCAGATTGAACACCAGCTGGGGGCTTATACGGACTGTAATCACGGACAGGGGCTTGCTGTAATCCATCCTGTCTATTACCGCCACATCGTGAAGGATGCGCCGGAAAAATTTGCCCGGTTTGCGAAAGCGGTATTTGATATAGATACGGCTGAAGGCGGTGTGGATGCTTTGGAAAACTTTATCAAAGAGTGTGGGCTTCCTGCAAAAATGAACCAGCTGAGATCCGCTGTGGAGATTACGCCGGAAGTATTGCGGCAGGTGGCGGATACCTGCAATATCATAAAATGTAATCCCCGTGAACTTAGCCGGAATGAAATCTATGAGATTCTGCTGGAGTGTTTATAAGGAGGAGGCTATGAAGCGCAGTAAGAGAGGGCTGCTTTTTGGAATTGCAGTGCTGGCTGTCATCGCTCTCGCTTTTGGCGGATACAACATCTTTCGTTACCCTGCCTTGTTCCGGGAACCGTTGGAGCGTTCGCCTGGCGAAGCACAGACGGAAGAACTTACAGAGCAATCCACAGGTGAGATCCCGGCGGAAGTAATTCGGGATACGGATACTCAGACCGCAGATGAATCTATTTTTGAATATGAGATACGGGAGCTGCCGGCGCAGCGTGACGGAAATCATATTTACGGAGTAGCCTATGTCCCTCTGGATGCAGGAGAGCAGATGCCGGCAGTCATATATGCCCATGGATATGGAGTGACGCACCAGAACGGAATCCAGTATGCGGAGAGACTGGCAGAGCATGGATATATTGTATACTGCTTTGACTTCTGCGGAGGCGGCAATGGCAGCCAGAGCGACGGCTCTCCGCTGGAGATGTCCATCTTTACGGAACAGGCGGATCTGGAAGCGGTAATCGGGATGATACGGGAGCTTGATTATGTTGACCAGGATTATGTCTTTTTGTTCGGAGCCAGTCAGGGAGGGCTGGTATCAGGAATCACTGCGGCTGCGAACCGGGAAGAGATCCGGGGGCTGATTCTCCTGTATCCGGGTTTTGAGATCGTGGAGGATGTACAGGGACTCTTTGCCAGTGTGGACGATATACCGGAAACCTATTCCATGTTTGGCTGGATGACAGTTGGCCGTACTTATTTTGAGAATCTGCTGGATTACGATGTCTACGGTGTAATCGGGGCGTATGAAAAGGATGTCCTTCTGATCCACGGGGACTCTGACGGGATTGTCCCGATCTCATCCTCGGAGCGGGCCCTGGAAGTCTACCCTTCTGCAGAGTTGAAAGTTCTTCCGGGAGCCGGGCACGGTCTGCACGGGCAGGATGCGGAAAAGGCAACGGAGTATATGCTGGAATACCTGCAGGCTCATTGCCGCTGATGGAAAAGGTAAAACGGGATAAATGAAAAATATTCATTTTCGCCCTTTACATAAATCAAAAAATGGAAAAAAGAAAGGAAACAATCTTATGAAGACAAAGAAAAGAACCTGAAATATTCATACTGATTTGACTGACAGTACTCCAAGCCGCATAATTATGACATTTTAGCTGATTATTGCTTTT
>ERZ808046.1002-NODE-1002-length-15473-cov-5.834438_pt1 | contig 15473 bp, 19 predicted proteins | sample MGYA00380196_ERZ808046 | MGnify/ENA primary metagenome ERZ808046 (study PRJEB31490, sample SAMN06133421) | mouse gut metagenome | isolation source: Z6_2 | host: mice | place: China: Chengdu | collected 2015-05 ...
CGCGGAACAATTCCGCAACCAAGCCGCCTAAAATTTTTATCTATTTGATCTGTATACTTGACGGGACATAGTGCCAACAAATTATTTCAAGCAAAATTGGGTCTTTTTAGATCATGACTTAGTTGAATACTACAGCTATTTGACGTTTATTTTTTTGAACACCCATAATATCATCAGCTATCCAGTCACTGAGATAAATTCATTGTTTAAACATTCAAAATGTCAACAATTACTTGAACAGGCCACGACGATCTTGACAAATAGCTATAATTTCAATAATGATTTCAATGCTTTGCGTAGCAGTCTTTATTTTACGATCAATAAACTTTTATTGCTTGACGGTTACTATTACTCAAATAATATCCTTAGCCTTGAAGCCAAAAAGGAAGCCTCGCAACCTTTTGAAGAAAAAGTTATCGCTGAGATCTTAAATATCCCGCTAGCACAAAGCTTTAAACTCGATCCTTATAAATTACAAGCGATCCGCGATAATCTTAAAATGATGATCTATCCTCATAAAAACATGAAGCGCCGTTGTATCAGCATCGGAGTCATCTCACAGCTTCCGATCGCAACGCGCTATGCGTACATCACTGAGATCCAAAATATTTTAAGTAAAGGGCACAATATCTCAGTCAATGATTATCTTGAACAAGCCCACTATGATCTGGTGATCGCTGCCTTTACTCTCCAAGATCTAGCTAGCATTAAAGCTCCGGTCCTATATTTAGATGACCTAGAAGTTCCCAATAATGTAAAATTGCTCGAAGATACTGTCTCCCAGCTTGAAAGCGAAATGTATCAACCTTTACTTTTAAACTAATAAATGATCTCCACTGGCGTCTAAAGCGACGACATTTGGGGGTCATTTTAGTTTAATTTTTGCAGTCAAAGATCGTATACGCGTGTTTTCCATTATAAGGATGACGACTGATCGAGTATTCAAAGGGGCGCCCATCTTGTAAGTAAACGACTTGCTCGACTTGCAAGATCGGATCAGTTTCAGCAGATGCTAAATACTTAATATCATTTTTGGAAGCTTTTTCGGCAGAGATCTTACGAAAGGCGCCGCCGATCTCTAAATGAATTTCTTTAGTCAAATAAGCATAGATCGAATCAAAGAGAACTTCTTGACTTAAGTTAGGTACTAAGCTGATCGGCATAAAGGTATGCTCTAAAGCATACGGTTCATCATCAACAAAACGCAAACGTAAGATCTCATAGACTGGTTCATTTTGCTTCAATTCTAAACGTTCCTTGATCTCAGACGTCGGAAAAGTCACATCAAAAACGATCGGTTCACTTTTGACCCGCGCTTTACTGAATTGACTGCTCAAGCCTCCATAACTATCTACTGGTAAGGCATCTTTTTGCGCTAGAGCATTCTTTTTTACAAAAGTCCCCGCTCCTCTTTTAGAATAGATGAAGCCCTCGATCGCTAACATATCTAGAGCTTTTTTGACCGTCATCCGACTAGTTTTAAAATCACGTGCCAGTGTGTTCTGATCTGGGATCATACTACCAGCAGGATACTTTCCGTCAATGATCTGCTTTTTGATCGTTTCTAAGATCTGTTTATATTTTGGCTCCATCTTATTTCCCCCACACTCCTGTATTGTATTTACTTTAAGAATATAGTAGCAATACTTTTAGCGTAATGCAAAGGTAAAACTAGACTTTAAAAAATAACACCCATTAAAATGAGTGTTATCTTTGATCAATTTGCAAAATCACTAAATTTTGTTTTTAAAATTACTTTTAGGCCTAAATAAACAGCTAATAGCCCCAGCAACATATTAAGCACGATGTATAACAACCCCACTGCCACCTGTGAAGCATCAAATAAATTGACGATCCCATCAGCAAACGAAGAAAAAGTTGTTAAACCACCACAAAAGCCGGTTGAGGCCAATTTACCAAATTCAGCTGAAAGCGTCTTTTTAAATAGACCAGCTGAGATCAACCCGATCAAAAAACAGCCACTAACGTTAACGACTAAAATAGCGAAAGCCTCTGAAACACTAGGCCCGATCAAGGTCTCACAAACGTAACGTAAGGCGCCACCAAAAAAGCAACCACAGCCAACAAGCAATAATTCTGTTGATTTTTTCATTTTTCCACCTGATCCTTATCTAAAATAGCTTTCCAAGGGCTAAGCCTAAATAGACACAAGCTAAGCACAACACAACACTGCCACACCAATAAAGTACCGCATGTCCTGTTTTACCTTGTTTGAAGTACTTGAGATTTTCTAATGAAAAGGTCGAAAAAGTCGTTAAACCCCCACAAAAGCCGCCTGCAAGCAATGTGTTAGCCATTTGTGAAAGTTCCCCCTTTGTCACCAAAGCAGCAAAGATCCCGATCAAAAGCGAGCCTAGTAAGTTGGCAGCCAATGTACCATAGGGAAGATACGCCTTAGCATGATTGAACCAATCAGAAAACAAACTCCGTAGACAACCACCAAAAAAAGCGCCTAGTCCCGCTGCACCAAATCCTAACCAAAAAGTTCCTGTCACAATCGTTCACTCTTTTCCAATTAATTATACGCCCGATCATTTTTCCGAAGTTTCAAAGGAGCGTAGCCTTTGAATTCTTCACGGTAAAATTCGATAAATTGATTTTGGATCTGGCGATTAGTATAACCGTCATATCCTAAGATCCGTAAGACCGCTCCATTTTCTTCCAATAAGGAGATCCCAAATGAAACATCAGCTTCAGGAAGTTTGATCACCTCACGGGCCTTTTTCACAAAATCTTGGTCGATATTTTTATCGATCAAAACAACTGAGTTAAAGTTAGTATAACCTTCAAAATACCCTAGTTCGGCTAATTCATCAACTTGAGGTGTACATAATAAGTAATCATTATATACTAATTTGCCCGCAACTTTGATCTTCGTTCGCATCCCAACATCCCGATACTGAAAAGGCTTTTCGTCTGGTGACCAGCCACTAGTCAAACCATCAGTCAAGATCAACGAAGCATCTTCAGCTAGCTCAAGGTCCATAAACTGGCGATAATAAGCATTCTTATATGGGATAACTTCATCCATGTAATACTCTAAAAAGGCACCATGTCCGAGTTTGATCTGTGTTTCTTGACATGTTTGACGCAAATTATCACACTTATACACATAATTTGGTGTCTGTGTTGTCAAAACTGCATGGGCATTATCTTCAAGTGTGATCTTGACTTGATATTGCTCACCTTCTGTAAAACCACCACCGGTAGAGATCAAGAAATAGTAAGGCAATTGATTTTCGGTCGTCGGTATAACCGAGGAAATACGTGAATTTCCCTTATGATATAATTTCTGCGCGATCGTGCGGCCATTGCGCGGTAAAAAGCGCATCTCGATCACACCATCATATTTCTTATCCATCTGTATTCCTCTAATTCTTGACTTCTTCTAGATCTTCTAATAGACAATTCTTTTTGATCCAAGCGATGACATCTTGTAGACCTTCATCTTTTTTCAAGTTAGTAAACAAGAAGGTACCATCACTTCTAAACATTTCTGAATCGCTCTTCATCCGCTCGAGATCAGCGCCGACATATTTAGCTAGATCGATCTTATTGATGATGAATAGATCAGACTTGATCATCCCTTGACCAGCTTTACGTGGGATCTTTTCACCTTCAGCCACATCAATGATATAGATCGAAAAATCGACCAATTCTGGACTAAATGTAGCTGCTAAGTTATCGCCACCACTTTCAACAAAGATGATATCTAGCTCATCATCAAAACGTTCTTCTAATTCATCGATCGCAGCCAAGTTCATTGAAGCATCTTCACGAATAGCGGTATGTGGACAACCACCGGTCTCAACCCCGATGATCCGATCTTCATCTAAAACTGAATTTTTGACCATAAATTCTGCGTCTTCTTTGGTGTAAATATCATTTGTGATGACTGCCATACTATAATCATCATGCATTGCCCGTGTTAACCGTTCGATCAACATCGTCTTACCTGAACCAACAGGACCACCAACACCGATTCTAATTGCTTTTTTCATTTTCTGATCCCCCTAGGACATAAATAATCTTGAGCCTTGTGTTTCATGTTTGATCTGAGCTAATTCAAGTCCCGGAACATTAGCTCCTAAATACGATCCATCTAATTTTTCAACTTCTGGATAAAGTTTTCCTAAAAGTTTGATAATATTGTTCAATACCACTTGTCCATCCCGTTGTCCTAATGGAATTGCGCGAACAGCATTTTGGACCATCGTTGAACCAATACTATAACCATACATCAAAAAAGTCTCCATTAATGGCATCTTCTGATAGTGTGCAAAAATCGTAAAGACGATCGCTGGATTACCTGCAAGTTCACCAGCTTTGATCTTTTTTTCATAAATGTCTAGCGGTTTTATCTCACCGTACATTTGCTTGATCAAAGCTAGCATTTGCTTAGCGATCAACTTTTGACCATTGCGCGTCTCCAATGCCAAAGTTGAATGGGTAATAATTTCGTCATATTCCCACAATTTTTCCATCTGACCAGCTTTTAAAGCTCGCCAACACAATACAGTCAATAAACCTTCACCGTATTTAAATTGCGATTTGAAATAATTTTCAAGCCATTGTTGAAATTCAGGTGTGCGCTTTATTTTGCGATCATGTAGATAGTTTTCCATCCCAAAAGAGTGGTTAAAAGTTCCGATCGGGAAAGTGGAATCACAAATTTGAAAAACCTCTAAATAATCCAAAAGTGTGCTTAATCGTGGCCTATTTTCCATTTGTCAGATCCACATAGCGCAATGGTTCAGCTAATTGCGCCTTTTCTACTGTATATTCAACTTGTTTTTGATCTAAAGTCTTAACCACAACAGGATCAAACAACAAAGTGATCTTTCCAGCTTCGACTTGAACTGGTTTATGCAAATTACCAAGCATATGTGCGAGCACACCCATTTCATCAATATCTTTAGGTACGATTTTAATGATCTCATCTGGAATCACGCTTAAAACTAGCAAGCGATGGTGCCCGATCTTGAAAGCTGAGCCATTTTCTAAGCCTTCGCTATCTTCAGCTAACCGGATCCCATAATCATTACCATGATCAGAGGTCACACGTAAAATCCGTTTCATCAGGTCATCGCTTTTGACCATACAAGTCTCAATGTGATATTGTTCTAAATCATTGATATCCTCAACGTTAGCAAACACTTCTGTTAAAATCATGTTAAATTCCTCCATTATTACCCAAACAAAGGTCAAGACGCGTCTTGGCCTTTGCTTTAAATCATATTTAAATCTATCCCGATAACTTGAAAAAACTAAATTTTAGAAGAGGTAGTAACGTTGTGCCAATGATGCGGTCTTGATCGGATCACAAGTGATCAATTCACCATCGATCGTAACATCAAAGGTATGTGGATCAACTTTGATCGTGCTTGGCACATAGTTGTTTAACTTCATATCACGTTTTGTCAAATTACGTGTATTGTGAACCGGCAAGACGATCTTATCTAAGCCCAATTCTTCTTTGATACCATGGTCATAAGCATATTTCGAAACAAAAGTAATATTTGTTGAGCCAACAGCTTTACCAAAGGCACCATATAGGTCACGCATCATTCTTGGTTCTGGTGTTGGCAAACTTGAGCTTGCATCACCCATAACACCGTAAGTGATCGTGCCACCTTTTAAGACCATCTTTGGTTTGGTCCCAAATTTAGCTGGTTCCCAAATAACTAAGTCAGCAAATTTACCAACTTCAACTGAACCGATATAATCAGCTACCCCATTAACGATCGCTGGGTTGATCGTGTATTTAGCAACATAACGTTTGATCCGGTTGTTATCGTTATATTCACTATCGCCTTCAAGACTACCACGTTGCGCTTTCATCTTGTCAGCTAATTGCCAACAACGCATAGCAACTTCACCAACACGCCCCATTGCCATAGCATCTGAGGTCATGACACTCAAAGCACCCATGTCATGTAAAACATCTTCAGCAGCGATCGTTTGTTTTCTGACCCGAGATTCAGCAAAAGCCACATCCTCAGGAACTTTAGGATCAAGATTATGACAAACCATGACCATGTCAAACAATTCATCGATCTCATTGTCTGTATAAGGGTTCGTTGGGTTAGTCGAAGATGGTAAAACGTTCTTTTGACCAGCAACGACCATGATGTCAGGCGCATGTCCACCACCAGCACCTTCTGTGTGGAATGTGTGTACCGTACGACCTTTGAAGGCATCGATCGTATTATCAACAAATCCACCTTCATTCAATGAGTCAGTGTGCACTGCAAATTGAACATCATATTTATCAGCTGCTTTTAAGGAATTATCGATCCCAGCCGCTGTAGCACCCCAGTCTTCGTGGGTTTTGATCGCACAAGCACCGGCTTCGATCTGTTCGCCGATCGTTTCAGGCACATCACCAGCGCCTTTAGCCATGATACCTAAGTTGATCGGCATTGAATCAGTTGCTTCAAGCATTCGGTGAATATGATAAGCACCTGGAGCACAAGTTGCAGAGTTTGAACCATCTGCTGGACCAGTACCACCACCAAATAAAGTTGTGATCCCATTATCTAACGCTGCATGCGTCAAACCAGGTGATAAGTAGTGGACGTGTAAGTCGATCCCACCAGCGGTGACGATCATACCTTCACCTGAGATCGCTTCAGTACTTGCACCGACAACAAAGTCAACGTTGTCCATATTATCTGGGTTACCACCCTTACCGATGGCTAAGATCTTACCATCTCTGATCCCAATATCAGCTTTGATGACGCCAGTATAGTCGATGATCGTTGCGCCTGAAATGATCGTATCAGCAACCAAAGGATTATCTTTACGCATTTCAGTTGCGTTGACACCCATACCATCACGTAAAACTTTACCGCCACCAAATTTACTTTCTTGGCCGTGGACTGTTAGGTCTTTTTCGATCGCTGCATAGAGGTTGGTATCACCTAAACGCACGCTATCGCCCACAGTTGGACCAAACATTTGGGAATATTGTTTTCTATCCATTTTGAAACTCATTGCTATTCCTCTTTTCTTAGCTTAACTTGTGATGTAACCCACGGTTATCGTTATCTAAGTAACCATCTACTTTATCATTGAAACCAAAGACGCGGCGCTTGCCACCCATGTCGATCAATGATACCGTCCGTTTTTCGCCTGGTTCAAAGCGGATAGCTGTCCCTGCTGGGATATCTAAGCGTTTGCCCCATGCTTTGTCGCGATCAAATTGTAACCCACGTTCATTTGCTTCATAAAAATGGAAGTGAGAACCAACTTGAACTGCACGGTCACCGACATTTTTAACTTCGACCTTGATAGCTTCGTAACCTTCATTACATAATACCGGTTCTTTAGCTAAATTATATTCTCCTGGAACCATTTTAAAGTCCTCCTCACTTTTTATTGGATCGGGTCGTGGATCGTTACCAACTTTGTCCCATCAGTGAAAGTTGCTTCCACTTGGATCATTGGGATCATTTCTGGTACACCTTCCATGACATCTTCTCTGGTCAACACTTGACGACCTTCATCCATCAATTCTGAGACCGTCTTACCAGCACGTGCACCTTCTAACACGAAACTTGTGATCAAAGCCACACTTTCAGGGTGATTCAATTTGATCCCCTTGTCTTTTCTATTTTGGGCGATCATTCCAGCTAAGCTGATGATCATCTTTTCACGTTCACGTTCTGTTAATTGCATAACTTTTACACCTCTCTTTAGCGCTAATCAATTACTTAGGCCAGACACCTGTCAGCATCATAAAGCCTGGGATCCAAGCTGTGATGATCCCTTCAAACACCCCGAGCCAACCGACAAAGCTGCCTAAGTTTTTCTTCAATACAGTTTCGATAAATCCAGTTAACCAAAGGATGCCCCAAAGCCACCAGATAATACCATACCAACTGTTCCCACCATACCCTTGGAAACATAAGAGTCCAGCAGGGATCGTGTTGATCGCTACAAATAAACTGTACCAACCATACAAACGTTGATCAAAGTCAAAAATCGTATTTATTGCCGTATATAGGTATGTAAATGCGAATAAGAGACCTGTTGCGCTTGCATAATACCAACTATAAGCCGCATTTTGTGCAACTCCGATCGAAATGGCGATAATGTTTAAGATCAGTCCCAGACCACCTGTGAAAATATTCATCACAACTAATGACTTATCCTTGATCTTTGTAAGGCGACAAATACCGTTGCTCATCAAGACCATTCCGACATAAAGTAAGATCACACCTAGCATTTTTGTATTCACCTCCTCTCACTGGAAGCTACTCTAAAAATACCGCTTAATTTTTATCATAAGCTGTTTCTTCAAGCAACGTCTTGTCTAAGCCTTCTTCGATCTGTTTTTGGGTCGGCTTGATCTGTGTCACTGCACCTAAGATCTTGAGCAAGACATAGGTCAATACAAAGGCATAGATCGCTGTCAAAACGACTCCACCAACTTGAACTAATAATTGATGGAAACTAGCTCCAACACCATTGACCGTCTTATCAGCTAACAGACCGATCAAGATCGTCCCAGTAAAACCACCGACGCCGTGAACGCCCCAAACATCGAGCGCATCGTCCCAGCCTTTCTTTTGCCGGAAACCAACAGCTAAGTTACAGATGATACCAGCTACGATACCAACAATGATGGCTGAACTTGGTGCGATATAACCAGCACAAGGTGTGATCGTTGCTAGACCAGCAACAGAACCAGTCATCACGTCGACAAAATTGATCTTGCCCCGTAAGATCTTAGCCATGATCAACCAAGCGATCATCCCACTAGCCAAGCCAACTAAGGTATTCGTAAAGGCTTTAGTTGCCAAAGCACCAGCAGATAAAGCCCCACCGGAGTTAAAGCCAAACCAACCGAACCACAAAAGTCCAGTCCCGATCGCTGCAGCCATCAAGTTGTTTGGATGCATCCCTTGCTTAGCGACTTTGCGTTTACCTAAAACAAAGATACTTGCTAAGGCTGCAAAACCAGCGGTCGTATGGATAACTGTCCCACCAGCAAAGTCAACAAAGCCCCACTTGGATAGGAAGCCTTCGCCCCAGACCCAATGACAAACTGGGATATAAACCAAGATCGTCCAGCAGATCAAAAGTAAGATATAACCCTTTAGATTCAAACGTTCCGCAAATGCTCCCGTCATCAAAGGTACAGTGATCACGCAAAACATCAATTGGAACAAGAAGAACAAGGCAAATGGGATCGAAGCAGCATGAACTGCATTTGGTACTAAGCCAACATGTGCTAGACCAAAGTAATCTGTAAAGCGACCGATCACCCCATGGATGTCCTTTCCAAAAGCTAAACCAAAACCACCAAACATCCAGATCAAGGTCACGATCCCCATTGAAATGAATGATTCCATCATAATAAACAAAATACTACGCTTGCGTGCTAGGCCACCATAAAAGAAAGCTAGACCTGGCGTCATCAAGCAGACCATTGCGGTACAAAGCATCATAAATGCTGTATCGCCACTATTAATAGACATATGTGTTCCTCCATCAAAATTGCTCAAGGATCAATTCCTTGTTATTAAATTTACTCTTAAATCATTTAGCTATCTTGCTTAACTTTTTACTTAAAAATAAAAAAAAGCGCTAAAAGTTATTCTATCAAGGAATTTTTATCCTAAAAAAATGCGTTTTTCGGCTTTTCTTTTGCAAATTCCCCTCAAAGTAAGCACTTTTCTTGCCAAATATCGGATAAAAAAACACAAAATTATGCTTTGAAGTTATACATAAAAGATTTTTTCACTATCCATCGCCCTTTATAATGAGCATATATTCAGAAAATGATGTTTCCCATATATAGGGGTAACTGTGATCATAAATTATCTGAATATGGGGAAAATATTTAGAAAAGAGGATGTATATCATGCATATTCCTGATAATTATTTAAGCCCTGCAACTTGCGGGGTGATGTTTGCTGCTGCCACACCTGTACTGGCTATCTCACTTTCAAAAACTAAACAACAACTGAGCAAGAACCGTGAACTCGCGCCAATGCTCGGGATCTGTGCTTCACTTTCATTTTTAGTTATGATGTTCAATGTTCCGATCCCTGGTGGAACGACCGCCCATGCCGTTGGAGCAACCTTACTAGCAATTTTAGTGGGACCGTACGCCGCGAGTGTGGCAGTGACTGTCGCCTTGTTACTACAGGCATTTTTATTTGGTGATGGTGGTCTTTTAGCATTAGGAGCAAATATTTTTAATATGGCTGTTGTAATGCCCTTTGTCGGCTATGGGATCTATTCACTTTTACGTAAATATGGCCATGAAAAGCTCGGGGTGATCCTTGGCTCTTATCTCGGGCTCAACGCTGCGGCATTATTAGCAGGGATCGAGTTAGGCCTCCAACCGATCATAGCCGTCAATGCCAGTGGTCAACCACTCTATAATCCTTATCCTCTGACGATCTCTATTCCAGCCATGTTATTTGCTCATTTATTAGTAGCTGGTGTTGTTGAAGCTTTCTTTACCTATGCCGTTTACGCATTTGTCAAAAAAGTTGCTCCTGCTGAGCTTTACACACCTAGCCGGGCTACTTCAAAGGAGGCTTCCAAAATGGCACTTGGTTTTAAATATTTTTACTATTTGATCGGTGCCATGATAGTCTTATCACCACTAGGATTACTAGCCAGTGGTACTGCTTGGGGGGAATGGGATCCAAGTGAGTTACTCAGCAACATGCATAATGAACATTTAGGTTCTACTTTACCAACTGGGATGGCACATGGTATGAACTTTAATGCACTCTTTGGTGACTACACTGTTCCTGGGACTACGATCTCTTTAGGTTACATTTTGAGTGCGATCACCGCTGTTTTGGTCTTCTTAGTATTAGGTAAGATCTTAATGGCTGTAGGTAAGAACAATGAACATGCAAACTAACACTGAATTGCCACTTTGGCTACAGACAAAGAATCAGACTAATTTAAATTTTGAAAAGAAGCATGATTTTGTTGGGATCAATATTACGTCATTGGGTAAATTGCTTCATTTCTTTACCAATATCACACCCGTCTATCGTGTTAAAACTTCACCTTGGCTTCGTGTTTGTACCTTGTTGATAACTTCACTATTGGTCTTATTATCGCGCAATTTGATCTTTTTATGGGCTTGTCTTTTGATCATCTTAGGTGAATTGGCACTTTTCCCGGGAAATGCGATTTTGGGAATCTTCAAGAAATACCTAAAATTGATCATTTTTACAGCGATCTTTATTTTGCCTAGTTTATTTTTGAGCCAAAAAGCTGATCTGGCACTGTTTTTTATGCGGATCAGCACACTTCTACTATCTCTAGCGTATTTTTCTGGCACAACAACATGGCAACAGTTTATTCTTGCGCTCAAACAATTACATTTTCCCAATGTTTTGATCTTGACGCTTGATATTACTGTAAAATACTGCTATCTAGCAGGGATCTATCTGCAAGAATCACTGTATAGCATTCGCTTTAAAACTTTGGGGCAAAAAGCGTCTTTCCAACTGCTGGGTAATTTGATAGGCGAACTGTATCTCTCATTGAAGAGTCGCATGAATGATCTTTATCAAGCGATGGTCCTACGTGGATATAAGCTTACAAATAAGAATCATTTATATCCTAAATTCACACGCGCAGATCTTTTTCCCTTGATAAAATTAGGCCTTATTTGTTTATTATTTTGGTGGTTTTAAGTACTAAAGAAAGGAATTTGTATGCTCGATTTAAAAAACGCATTTTATAATTATGAAGGTCAACTTGCCTTAAACGATGTTTCTTTAGAAGTCAAAACCGGTGAAACTTTGGTCATCATGGGTCCAAATGGTTCAGGCAAATCGACTTTATTAAAGATCTTAACTGGTTTTTTCCCGCTAAAAGGTGGTAGCTATCAATTCAAAGATCTAAATGTCGACAAAACTTTTTTAGATGATCCTAAACAAGCGGCTAAACTTTATGAACAGATCGGTTTTGTTTTCCAAGATAGTGATGTGCAACTCTTCAATATGAGCGTGCGCGAAGAATTAGCTTTTGGTCCGCAACAGTTAGGCTTGCCACCAGCTGAAGTTGAACAACGGGTCGCTGATTGTCTAAAATTACTTGCGATCGAACGACTGGCTGATCGGGTTCCATATCATCTATCTGGTGGTGAAAAAAAACTTGTCGCGATCGGTAGCGTCTTAACGATGAATCCCGAAGTTTTCGTATTAGATGAGCCCTTCAATGGCTTATCTCCGTACTATCGCACTTTGATCGTTGAGTTATTAGCTAAATTAAACCAAAGTGGCAAAACGATCATCTTATCCAGTCACCACTTTGGGCAGATCAAAGATATCTGTGATCGGGTCGCTTTATTTTCAGAACAACATCAGATCCAAAAGATAATGACCAAAGCTGAGATCTTGAATGATCCAACAGAACTAGCCCATTTAAGTGTCTTATGATCGCAAATAAGGGTCCTACTACGATACAGATCTGCATCGTAGTAGGACCCTTATTAAACATACGGTCGTCTTATTTAGTTTCAGCTTCTTTAGCTAAAAGCAAACAACCTGTGATCCCAGCATCATCGCCTAGATCAACATGTACGATATAATCATCTAGCTCTGGCGTTTGAACGTAATCATTCAATTGCTTTGCAAAAGATTCTCTGATCATTGGGAAGAGTTGTTCTTGTTTAGAAACACCACCACCGAAAATGATCTTTTCTGGAGAAAGTGTCAATGTTAGATCTACGCAAGCTTGGGCCAAGTAATAAGCCACGATCTCCCAAGCTTTGTCATCTTTAGGGATCTCATAAGCTTTGATCCCACCTTGACGGGCTTCGATCGCTGGACCAGCAGCCAAGCCTTCTAAACAATCGTGGTGGAATGGACAATGACCTTCATAGTGGTCTTCTGGATGCCGGCGCATTACGATATGACCGATCTCAGGATGACCATAGCCTTCGATAACTTTGCCATTGATCACAACACCGCCACCAATACCAGTTCCGACGGTCAAGTAGACACAGCTATCTTTTCCCTTAGCTGCCCCACGTTTCAATTCACCATAAGCAGCTCCATTAACGTCTGTTGTCCAAGCATAGTCAACATCAAAACGCTTCTTCATTTCACCCAAGAAATCATAATCTTTCCAACCTGGCTTAGGTGTGTTGGTGATATAACCATAAGTTTTTGATTTACGGTTAACATCGATCGGACCAAAAGAAGCGATCCCGATCGAAACGACATCATGTTTTTCAAAGAATTTAAAGACATCTGCCATCGTTTCTGCAGGAACCGTCGTTGGGATCGAAACACGTTCTAAAATATTTAGATCTTCATCAGCCACAGCACAAACAAATTTTGTTCCACCAGCTTCAATAGCTCCATATAATTTACTCACTATAACATTACCTCCAAAATAGTAATCGTTTTCTTATAACTATCTTATCGCAAAGTAAGCGTTATGAAAAGAGAAAAAAGCAAAATATGTTAAACGTTTAACAGAAATTTAGTAAGACTAGCTTTTTTGATTTAACTTTGCTAAACTCGTAATGTTGAAATCGAAATAAGGGACGCAAAATCGCCGGGTTTTGCAAAAAATAACATCTTAGAACTTTCTGACAGGCGATCACGATTGATAGAGGAAAGTTTGGTTTAGGAGGGATTTTTTTGCAAGAAGCTTCACCACAGATCCGGCGTGAAGTCGGGCAATATATCATTCGCAATATTTTTGCCTCATCTGGACTATCACTTTACGTTCTAGTTGATACGGTCTTTATTGCAGTTGCTGGTGGTACTTTAGGGTTAGCTGCCTTGAATATTTCACTGCCAATGTTTAATTTTTTCAATTCTTTGGGACTTTTATTTGGGATCGGTGGCTCAACGATCTATTCGATCCACAAAATCAACGAACCAAATAAAGTAACGACGCTTTTTGGAAAATTGTTGCTTTTTTGCCTTGGACTTGGTAGTTTATTAGCACTTTTGTTAAACATCTTTCCGACCCAAGTTTTGACGCTTCTGGGTGCCGATCAGCAAACGATGGGAGTTGCTTTGGGGTATTTTCGGATCATCGCTTTAGGTGCGCCATTTTTTATGTGTAATTACGTCTGTGTAAACTTTATTCGTAACGATGGTAACCCTCAGCTGACGATGATCGCAACTTTAACAGCTACTTTAGTCGTGGTCTTTTTAGACTGGCTGTTGATCTTTGTCTTCCAATTACACATGATAGGTGCTGCGATCGCGACGATCTTTTCACCTTTGACGAGTATGGCGATCTTGACTTTTCATCGTAAATATCCCAAGCGACAATTGCAATTAAAGTTTGCTTTGCCTGAGCTAAAATTATTAAAGCAAGCAGCTAGTCTCGGTATACCTTCATTTTTAACGGAAATGAGTACTGGGGTCAGCATCTTTGCCTTTAACTGGGTCTTACTCAAATTAAGTGGCAATGCTGCTGTCGCCGCTTATGGCGTCATCGCTAACATTACGCTCGTCGTCTTAGCACTTTCAAATGGGATCGCACTTGGCGTCCAACCGATCGCTAGTCGTGAATATGGAAAGCATGAAGAAAAAAACGTTAAAGTGGCGATCAAATTAGGCTTGCAGGTTGCTTTTTTGCTCTCTTGTATCCTATATTTTATCTTGGTCTTTTTCAAAGCTCCGATTGTCAGTGTTTTTGATCACGACCATTCTGCACAATTAGCTCAGATCGCAACTCATGCTTTGCCACTATACTTTATCAGCGTCTTTTTTGCTAGTCAAAATCTCGTGATCATGTTATCGCTTGTGGCGATCAAACGAGCTAAAGTCGCTTTTATTCTCTCATTGTTGCGCGGATATCTTATCTTGATCAGTTCGGTCCTTATTTTTGCTGCGCTCTTTGGTCTAAATGGAGTTTGGCTCAGTGTACCTTTTACTGAGGCGTGCGTCTGTGCCTTGGGAGCTTATTTCTTGACCAATGCTTTAAAAAATATGCAATAGGAGTTGATCTATTTGAAAATCAAACGTATTGATCACATCGTCTTGACTGTAAGTGATCTAGCACGTGCAGTTCGCTTTTATCACGAAGTCTTTGACATGCCGATCTTAGAAGAAAGTGCCGAGCTTGCTACTTTACGCTGTGGACATCAGCTTTTGAAACTACAAACTACAAAGAGAACAGATGCCCTCATCTCAAAAACACCAACAAGCGGGAGCGCTGATCTTTGCTTAGTGACTGGTGATAAGTTGGCCGATGATATCAATCACCTCAAGAGTTACTTTATTGAGATCATCGCAGGTCCAGTTACTAAGATCGGCGCCAATGGGCAAATGACTTCGATCTATCTCAACGATCCCGATGGTAATCTGATCGAGATCTCCGAATACTAAACTAAAAACCACTACTTCCTGGCTGGGAAATTGAAGTGAACCCCCTAAGTTGGACAAAGGAATCTGACTTAGGGGGTTTTACTATGACTAAATTTTCTTTTGAGGATA
>ERZ808046.1004-NODE-1004-length-15443-cov-3.273201_pt1 | contig 15443 bp, 15 predicted proteins | sample MGYA00380196_ERZ808046 | MGnify/ENA primary metagenome ERZ808046 (study PRJEB31490, sample SAMN06133421) | mouse gut metagenome | isolation source: Z6_2 | host: mice | place: China: Chengdu | collected 2015-05 ...
ACTTATTGTCGGATGCGATGCTTGCGCATCTTATCCGACCTACGAATCGCATCGAATCTGTAGGCCAGATAAGGCATTTTCGCAGCATCCGGCACTTATTGTCGGATGCGATGCTTGCGCATCTTATCCGACCTACAAATCGCATCGAACCGTAGGCCGGATAAGGCGTTTACGCCGCATCCGGCAAATAGTTAATTGCTCTTACTTCTTCGCCTCTGCAACCACTTTACTACCCACGCCGCGGTTATTGTATTCCCACATGCGGTTGTAGTTAGTGTCATTCAGATTGCGCTGTATTTCGTCGTTATCATCTACGCTGCCGGTATTACCCGCAAACGGACGATTAGAGATCACCGCATCGGCCCACGGTTTAGCCGTGTTAAAACCTTCGTTGATGGCGCTATCACGGATCACCACCTGACCGTTGGTATTGGCATCAACATCCAGCGAGCGGCCCAGTTGCGCCACACCATCACCGAAAGCATTGAAACGGCTGTTTACGGCGAGGAAACCGTAGTAAATGTTGGACAGCGTAGCCGGTGCAAACACATACGCTTCTTGCTGAGTACGTGAGTTCACCACGCGGAATTCGGTGTTATCGAACACCACTGCGCCGCGACCAGAAACGATATCCACATCCCCTTCAATGTAGCTGTTGGTCACCAGCGTACGCGGCTGACGGTTGGTTTCCAGACGGTTCTGCACACCGCTGTTGGTGACAAAGAAGGTGTTCTGACGACCGAGAATGTTAACGTTGTTAATCTGTACCTGGTCACCATCAGTACGCAGTGCCACCGCCGGATGGTTACCTGCATCTACGCTATCGCCCAGCGTGTTTTCGATGGTCAGATTTTGCAGTTGCAGGCCATTGTTTTGTGACCAGAAGACCGCAGAGCAGAGAACACCGATACTGTCGCTGCGTTTGCTCTGGCAGCTATCGTACATATACCACGCTGGTTTACCTGGCATATATTTGCCGCGCGGGTTGACGTCGTGACGCCAGTCGGCAGGGCTCATGCCACCATCAAGGGAAAGCCCAATCTTCACATCAATCGGTTTTTCACCTGTACCGTACAGAGTAATTCCACCCGGAGCGGCAGGGACATATACCGTTCCCTGATACTCACCAGGCATCACGGCAATATACTGGCGCTTGTTGGTACGCTTGATAATTGCCGCATCTACCGCCGCCTGAATCGTGGTATGCGTTACACCTTGAGTACCCGCCGGGCCGACAACAAAGTCAGGTTGCGCAGGCAGGGTAATCGGGGAAGGATTCCACGCTGCAGCACCTGGTGTCAGGGATGCAAAATAGTGTTGAGCATCGAAATTCTGCGCTTCTTTTGCCGACAGAATCGGGCGAGAAGAGGTACCAGGCGCGGTTTGATCAGAAGGACGTTGATCGGGCGGGGTTGAGCTACAGGCGGTCAGCGTCACGCCAAAAGCCAATGCCAGCGCCAGACGGGAAACTGAAAATGTGTTCACAGGTTGCTCCGGGCTATGAAATAGAAAAATGAATCCGTTGAAGCCTGCTTTTTTATACTAACTTGAGCGAAACGGGAAGGTAAAAAGACAAAAAGTTGTTTTTAATACCTTTAAGTGATACCAGATGGCATTGCGCCATCTGGCAGAGTGATTAACTAAACATCGCAGTAATCGAGGCGCTTGCCAGAGAGTGGAAATGAACGTTAAACCCGACCATCGCGCCGCTGGCACCTTCATCGACATCAATACGTTCTACATCCAGCGCGTGAACGGTAAAAATGTAGCGATGAGTTTCGCCTTTCGGCGGTGCTGCGCCATCGTACCCGGTTTTACCAAAGTCGGTACGCGTCTGCAAAACGCCGTCTGGCATTGCTACCAGACCAGAGCCAAACCCTTGCGGTAATACGCGGGTATCAGCGGGTAAGTTAACAACTACCCAGTGCCACCAGCCGGAGCCGGTTGGCGCATCCGGGTCGTAGCAGGTGACAACAAAACTTTTCGTTCCCGCAGGAACATCATCCCACGCCAGATGCGGTGAAATATTATCGCCATCGTAACCCATGCCGTTAAAGACATGACGATGCGGCAACTTATCGCCATCGCGCAGATCGTTACTGATGAGTTTCATGAACCCTCCTTTCTTGTTTGCAGAAAGTGTAGCCAGAAACCCTCACGCTGACTTCCCGTTATTGGCAAAAAAATGTTTCATCCTGTACCGCGCGGTTAACCGCTGCGGTCAGACGCTGCAACTGTTGCGGGAGAATAATATAGGGCGGCATCAGGTAAATCAGTTTGCCAAAAGGCCGGATCCAGACACCCTGTTCGACAAAGAATTTTTGCAGCGCCGCCATATTCACCGGACGAGTGGTTTCGACCACACCGATTGCCCCCAGTACGCGCACATCGGCAACCATTTCGGCATCACGGGCGGGGGCAAGTTGCTCGCGCAGCTGTACTTCAATATCCGCCACCTGTTGCTGCCAGTCGCCAGATTCGAGAATCGCCAGGCTGGCGTTTGCTGCCGCGCAGGCCAGCGGATTGCCCATAAAAGTTGGCCCATGCATAAAGCAGCCGGCTTCGCCGTTACTGATGGTTTCCGCAACCTCGCGCGTGGTGAGCGTGGCGGAAAGGGTCATTGTGCCGCCGGTTAAGGCTTTACCGAGGCACAAAATGTCCGGCGCGATTTCTGCATATTCACAGGCAAACAGTTTGCCGGTACGACCAAATCCGGTGGCGATCTCGTCGGCAATCAGCAAGATACCTTCGCGATCGCACATTTTGCGGATTCGTTTTAACCATTCCGGATGGTACATGCGCATCCCGCCTGCGCCCTGGACAATCGGTTCAATGATCACCGCCGCGATTTCATGACGATGCGCCGCCATCAGGCGGGCAAAGCCCACCATATCGCGCTCATCCCATTCGCCATCCATGCGGCTTTGTGGAGCGGGAGCAAACAAGTTTTCTGGCAGATAGCCTTTCCACAGGCTGTGCATTGAGTTGTCCGGATCGCACACCGACATCGCGCCAAAGGTATCGCCATGATAACCATTGCGGAAGGTCAGAAAACGCTGGCGCGCTTCGCCTTTGGCTTGCCAGTACTGCAACGCCATTTTCATCGCCACTTCCACCGCTACGGAACCGGAGTCCGCGAGAAAAACGCACTCCAGTGGTTGCGGCGTCATCGCCACCAGTTTGCGGCACAGCTCAATGGCTGGCGCATGAGTGATACCGCCAAACATCACATGCGACATGGCATCAATTTGCGTCTTCATCGCCGCATTAAGCTGCGGGTGATTGTAGCCGTGGATCGCCGCCCACCAGGACGACATACCGTCAACCAGGCGTCTGCCGTCAGACAAAATTAGCTCGCAACCTTCGGCGCTCGCCACCGGATAAACCGGTAGCGGGGAGGTCATGGATGTGTATGGGTGCCAGATATGGCGTTGGTCAAAGGCAAGATCGTCCGTTGTCATAATCGACTTGTAAACCAAATTGAAAAGATTTAGGTTTACAAGTCTACACCGAATTAACAACAAAAAACACGTTTTGGAGAAGCCCCATGGCTCACCGCCCACGCTGGACATTGTCGCAAGTCACAGAATTATTTGAAAAACCGTTGCTGGATCTGCTGTTTGAAGCGCAGCAGGTGCATCGTCAGCATTTCGATCCTCGTCAGGTACAGGTCAGCACGTTGCTGTCGATTAAAACCGGAGCTTGTCCGGAAGATTGCAAATACTGCCCGCAAAGCTCGCGCTACAAAACCGGGCTGGAAGCCGAGCGGTTGATGGAAGTTGAACAGGTGCTGGAGTCGGCGCGCAAAGCGAAAGTGGCAGGATCGACGCGCTTCTGTATGGGCGCGGCGTGGAAGAATCCCCACGAACGCGATATGCCGTACCTGGAACAAATGGTGCAGGGGGTAAAAGCGATGGGGCTGGAGGCGTGTATGACGCTGGGCACGTTGAGTGAATCTCAGGCGCAGCGCCTCGCGAACGCCGGGCTGGATTACTACAACCATAACCTCGACACCTCGCCGGAGTTTTACGGCAATATCATCACCACCCGCACTTATCAGGAACGCCTCGATACGCTGGAAAAAGTGCGCGATGCCGGGATCAAAGTCTGTTCTGGCGGCATTGTGGGCTTAGGCGAAACGGTAAAAGATCGCGCCGGATTATTGCTGCAACTGGCAAACCTGCCGACGCCGCCGGAAAGCGTACCAATCAACATGCTGGTGAAGGTGAAAGGCACGCCGCTTGCCGATAACGATGATGTCGATGCCTTTGATTTTATTCGCACCATTGCGGTCGCGCGGATCATGATGCCAACCTCTTACGTGCGCCTTTCTGCCGGACGCGAGCAGATGAACGAACAGACTCAGGCGATGTGCTTTATGGCCGGGGCTAACTCAATTTTCTACGGTTGCAAACTGCTAACCACGCCGAATCCGGAAGAAGATAAAGACCTGCAACTGTTCCGCAAACTGGGGCTAAATCCGCAGCAAACTGCCGTGCTGGCAGGGGATAACGAACAACAGCAGCGTCTGGAGCAGGCACTGATGACCCCGGACACTGACGAATATTACAACGCGGCAGCACTATGAGCTGGCAGGAGAAAATCAACGCGGCGCTCGATGCGCGGCGTGCTGCCGATGCCCTGCGTCGCCGTTATCCGGTGGCGCAAGGGGCCGGACGCTGGCTGGTGGCGGATGATCGCCAGTATCTGAACTTTTCCAGTAACGATTATTTAGGTTTAAGCCATCATCCGCAAATTATCCGTGCCTGGCAGCAGGGGGCGGAGCAATTTGGCATCGGTAGCGGCGGCTCCGGTCACGTCAGCGGTTATAGCGTGGTGCATCAGGCGCTGGAAGAAGAACTGGCCGAGTGGCTGGGCTATTCGCGGGCACTGCTATTTATCTCTGGTTTTGCCGCTAATCAGGCGGTCATTGCCGCGATGATGGCAAAAGAGGACCGCATTGTCGCTGACCGGCTTAGCCATGCCTCATTGCTGGAGGCTGCCAGTTTAAGCCCGTCGCAGCTTCGCCGTTTTGTTCATAACGATGTCACTCATCTGGCGCGACTGCTTGCTTCCCCCTGTCCGGGGCAGCAACTGGTGGTGACAGAAGGCGTGTTCAGCATGGACGGCGATATTGCGCCACTGGCGGAAATCCAGCAGGTAACGCAACAGCACAATGGCTGGTTGATGGTCGATGATGCCCACGGCACGGGCGTTATCGGGGAGCAGGGGCGCGGCAGCTGCTGGCTGCAAAAGGTAAAACCAGAATTGCTGGTGGTGACTTTTGGCAAAGGATTTGGCGTCAGTGGGGCTGCGGTGCTTTGCTCCAGTACGGTGGCGGATTATCTGCTGCAATTCGCCCGCCACCTTATCTACAGCACCAGTATGCCGCCCGCTCAGGCGCAGGCATTACGTGCGTCACTGGCGGTCATTCGCCGTGATGAGGGGGATGCACGGCGCGAAAAACTGGTGTCACTCATTGCGCGTTTTCGTGCCGGAGTACAGGATTTGCCGTTTACGCTTGCTGATTCATGCAGCGCCATCCAGCCATTGATTGTCGGTGATAACAGCCGTGCGTTACAACTGGCAGAAAAACTGCGCCAGCAAGGCTGCTGGGTCACGGCGATTCGCCCGCCAACCGTACCCGCTGGTACTGCGCGACTGCGCTTAACGCTAACCGCAGCGCATGAAATGCAGGATATCGACCGTCTGCTGGAGGTGCTGCATGGCAACGGTTAATAAACAAGCCATTGCAGCGGCATTTGGTCGGGCAGCCGCACTCTATGAGCAACACGCAGATCTACAGCGCCAGAGTGCTGACGTCTTACTGGCAATGCTCCCACAGCGTAAATACACCCACGTACTGGACGCGGGTTGTGGACCTGGCTGGATGAGCCGCCACTGGCGGGAACGTCACGCGCAGGTGACGGCCTTAGATCTCTCGCCGCCAATGCTTGTTCAGGCACGCCAGAAGGATGCCGCAGACCATTATCTGGCGGGAGATATCGAATCCCTGCCGTTAGCGACTGCGACGTTCGATCTTGCATGGAGCAATCTCGCAGTGCAGTGGTGCGGTAATTTATCCACGGCACTCCGCGAGCTGTATCGGGTGGTGCGCCCCGGAGGCGTGGTGGCGTTTACCACGCTGGTGCAGGGATCGTTACCCGAACTGCATCAGGCGTGGCAGGCGGTGGACGAGCGTCCGCATGCTAATCGCTTTTTACCGCCAGATGAAATCGAACAGTCGCTGAACGGCGTGCATTATCAACATCATATTCAGCCCATCACACTATGGTTTGATGATGCGCTCAGTGCCATGCGTTCGCTGAAAGGCATCGGTGCTACGCATCTTCATGAAGGGCGCGACCCGCGAATATTAACGCGTTCGCAATTGCAGCGATTGCAACTGGCCTGGCCGCAACAACAGGGGCGATATCCTCTGACGTATCATCTTTTTTTGGGAGTGATTGCTCGTGAGTAAACGTTATTTTGTCACCGGAACGGATACCGAAGTGGGGAAAACCGTCGCCAGTTGTGCACTTTTACAAGCCGCGAAGGCAGTAGGTTATCGGACGGCAGGTTATAAACCGGTCGCCTCTGGCAGCGAAAAGACCCCGGAAGGCTTACGTAATAGTGACGCGCTGGCGTTACAGCACAACAGCAGCCTGCAGCTGGATTACGCAACGGTAAATCCTTACACCTTCGCAGAACCCACTTCGCCGCACATCATCAGCGCGCAAGAGGGCAGGCCGATAGAATCATTGGTAATGAGCGCCGGATTACGCGCGCTTGAACAACAGGCTGACTGGGTGTTAGTGGAAGGTGCTGGCGGCTGGTTTACGCCGCTTTCTGACACTTTCACTTTTGCAGATTGGGTAACACAGGAACAACTGCCGGTGATACTGGTAGTTGGTGTGAAACTCGGCTGTATTAATCACGCGATGTTGACTGCGCAGGCAATACAACACGCCGGACTGACTCTGGCGGGTTGGGTGGCGAACGATGTTACGCCTCCGGGAAAACGTCACGCTGAATATATGACCACGCTCACCCGCATGATTCCCGCACCGCTGCTGGGGGAAATTCCCTGGCTTGCAGAAAATCCAGAAAATGCGGCAACCGGAAAGTACATAAACCTTGCCTTGTTGTAGCTATCCTGTATTTGGTTAAATTGCGAGCGAGATCGCGTCTTCGATTGACTGCAATTTAACCAATTAAATTCTAAAATAATCACGAAAAAAATTTTACTTCCGCCTCATGCGGCGAATGTGGGAATTGCCCAGGCGGCGGGGGATAGGGGCTGCAGACAGTTATCCACTATTCCTGTGGATAACCATGTGTATTAGAGTTAGAAAACACGAGGCAAGCGAGAGAATACGCGGCTTGCACGCGAATTGGCGTTAAAGACGGCTCAAAGAAATATCTTTTATTTTTTAACTGGTTAGATAAATGCAATGGCAGTCACTGAACAGGCATCTCTTGCCATAAAACTGTCATCACTCATCTTGACAAATGTTAAAAAAGCCGTTGCTTTGGGGATAACCCGGTAAGGCCGGAGTTTTATCTCGCCACAGAGTAAATTTTGCTCATGATTGACAGCGGAGTTTACGCTGTAACAGAAATATTATGGTGATGAACTGTTTTTTTATCCAGTATAATTTGTTGGCATAATTAAGTACGACGAGTAAAATTACATACCTGCCCGCCCAACTCCTTCAGGTAGCGACTCATGAGTAAACCGTTCAAACTGAATTCCGCTTTTAAACCTTCTGGCGATCAGCCAGAGGCGATTCGACGTCTCGAAGAGGGGCTGGAAGATGGCCTGGCGCACCAGACGTTACTTGGCGTGACTGGCTCCGGGAAAACCTTCACCATTGCCAATGTCATTGCTGACCTTCAGCGCCCAACCATGGTACTTGCGCCCAACAAAACGCTGGCGGCCCAGCTGTATGGCGAAATGAAAGAGTTCTTCCCGGAAAACGCGGTGGAATATTTCGTTTCCTACTACGACTACTATCAGCCGGAAGCCTATGTACCGAGTTCCGACACTTTCATTGAGAAAGATGCCTCGGTTAACGAACATATTGAGCAGATGCGTTTGTCCGCCACCAAAGCGATGCTGGAGCGGCGTGATGTGGTTGTGGTGGCGTCTGTTTCCGCGATTTATGGTCTGGGCGATCCTGATTTATATCTCAAGATGATGCTCCATCTCACGGTCGGTATGATTATCGATCAGCGCGCGATTCTGCGCCGACTGGCGGAGCTGCAATACGCTCGTAATGATCAAGCATTCCAGCGTGGTACTTTCCGCGTTCGTGGCGAGGTGATAGATATCTTCCCGGCAGAATCGGATGACATTGCACTTCGCGTGGAACTGTTTGACGAGGAAGTGGAACGATTGTCGTTATTTGACCCGCTGACCGGGCAGATTGTTTCCACTATTCCACGTTTTACCATCTACCCGAAAACGCACTACGTCACACCGCGCGAGCGCATCGTACAGGCGATGGAGGAGATCAAAGAAGAGCTGGCCGCCAGACGCAAAGTGCTGTTGGAAAACAACAAACTGCTGGAAGAGCAGCGGCTGACCCAGCGTACCCAGTTTGATCTGGAGATGATGAACGAGCTGGGCTACTGTTCGGGGATTGAAAACTACTCGCGCTTCCTCTCCGGTCGTGGACCGGGTGAGCCACCGCCGACGCTGTTTGATTACCTCCCTGCTGATGGGCTGCTGGTGGTCGATGAATCTCACGTCACCATTCCACAAATTGGCGGCATGTATCGCGGTGACCGGGCGCGTAAAGAGACACTGGTGGAGTACGGCTTCCGCCTGCCATCAGCGCTGGATAACCGTCCGCTTAAGTTTGAAGAGTTCGAAGCATTAGCGCCGCAAACCATCTATGTTTCGGCGACGCCGGGTAATTACGAGCTGGAAAAATCCGGCGGCGATGTGGTGGATCAGGTGGTGCGTCCAACCGGATTGCTTGACCCGATTATCGAAGTGCGGCCGGTGGCGACACAGGTTGATGATCTTCTTTCGGAGATTCGTCAGCGAGCGGCAATTAACGAACGCGTACTGGTCACCACACTGACCAAGCGGATGGCGGAAGATCTTACCGAATATCTCGAAGAACATGGCGAGCGCGTGCGTTATCTTCACTCAGATATCGACACCGTCGAGCGTATGGAGATTATCCGCGACTTGCGTCTGGGTGAGTTCGACGTATTGGTAGGGATCAACTTACTGCGCGAAGGTCTGGATATGCCGGAAGTGTCGCTGGTGGCGATCCTCGACGCTGACAAAGAAGGCTTCCTGCGTTCCGAACGTTCGTTGATCCAGACCATTGGTCGTGCGGCACGTAACGTTAACGGTAAAGCGATTCTCTACGGCGATAAGATCACCCCATCAATGGCGAAAGCGATTGGCGAAACCGAACGTCGCCGCGAGAAACAGCAGAAGTACAACGAGGAACACGGCATTACGCCGCAAGGCTTGAACAAGAAAGTGGTCGATATCCTGGCGTTGGGGCAGAACATTGCTAAAACCAAAGCGAAGGGCAGAGGAAAATCGCGACCGATTGTTGAGCCGGATAATGTGCCGATGGATATGTCGCCTAAAGCGTTGCAGCAGAAAATCCATGAGCTGGAAGGGTTGATGATGCAACACGCGCAGAATCTGGAGTTCGAAGAAGCGGCGCAAATTCGTGACCAGTTGCATCAGCTGCGTGAGCTGTTTATCGCGGCATCGTAACAGGATAGCGAAGAAGACTGATGACAAACGGAAAACAGCCTGATGCGCTACGCTTATCAGGCCTACATTTTCTCCGCAATATATTGAATTTGCGCGGTTTGTAGGCCGGATAAGGCGTTCACGCCGCATCCGGCATAAACAACGCGCACTTTGTCTTCAATAGGAAGCCGGAATTTTCCTTCGGATTTCCGTTAACCTAAAGCCTGTAACGCCTTTTCCAGCGCGTTATGTAACAACTGGCGGTCATGACGATACGGAATATCGCTGGCCTCCAGTACTTCCTGAATCACAATTCTGTTGTTAACTGCGGATACATCAGCTTTCGGTCCAACAACTACCGCATCAATCACTTTTTTACCAACATACTGCTCCATAATTGCCAGCTTGCTTTCCAGCTTCAAATTAGCCGCAGGTAAACTCAACTCACGCCCCAGATTGCCGATATAAACCATCGGCGCTGGCGTGCGGCGTAATGCCTGGGCGATTTCCTTCAGCAGCAGAATTGGCATCAGGCTGGTATAAAAACTGCCAGGCCCAATAATGATGAGATCCGCTTCATTGATAGCGTGAACCGCCTCACGCGTTGCGGGTACATTAGGCGTTAACAATAACTCTTGAATCGGCGTAGTTAACTGGTCGATATTGACCTCGCCGTAAACTTCATGCCCCTGATCGTCAATCGCCATCAGATCAACAGGATGCTCTGACATTGGAATCAAATGCGTATCCACTTTCAGCAGATTACGAATTAAATTGATGGCTTCCAGAGGCCGCACGCTAAGGTGATCCAGCGCCTTTAACATCAAGTTTCCGAGATTATGACCGGAAAGTTCGCCATTGCCACCAAAACGGTATTCAAACATCGCGGAGGCGACGCTCGGTTCCGTTATCAGCTGGTTGAGGCAGTTGCGCATATCGCCCCAGGCAATGCCGCCTTCTGAACGGCGAATACGCCCCGTCGAGCCACCATTATCGGTGGTGGTGACGATACCCGTTAAACGAGAACCCAAAGACGAAAGTGATGAGAGAACGCGTCCCAGTCCATGCCCTCCGCCGAGAGCAACGACACGATCAAGATCAGCCAGCGTACGATTGCGCATATAGTTTCCTGGAGTCAGATTATCCGCGCTACAGTAGCGCAAATTGCGGGGAAACAGCAATTAACCTGCCAATATTGAGGATACAAACTATTTTCTTCTACCTCTAAAGGACGATGCACGCTATGCCTCCCTGATGATGTATATCAAAGTAAAACCGCCATTTTCCCTTATTCTGTAGCGAAATAGCACGATCATGACGCTATATACATGATTACATAGCGAAAGTGTGGATGGTAAAAATCTCATTTACACGCTAGTATCGGCATAACCACTAAACACTCTAGCCTCTGCACCTGGGTCAACTGATACGGTGCTTTGGCCGTGACAATGCTCGTAAAGATTGCCACCAGGGCGAAGGAAGAAATGACTTCGCCTCCCGTATCTGGAAAGGTGTACATGGCTTCACAACTGACTGATGCATTTGCGCGTAAGTTTTACTACTTGCGCCTGTCGATTACCGATGTGTGTAACTTTCGTTGCACCTACTGCCTGCCGGATGGCTACAAACCGAGCGGCGTCACCAATAAAGGCTTTCTTACCGTCGATGAAATTCGCCGGGTTACGCGCGCCTTCGCCAGTCTGGGCACCGAAAAAGTGCGCCTGACAGGCGGTGAGCCGTCTTTACGCCGCGACTTTACCGATATCATCGCCGCTGTGCGGGAAAACGACGCTATCCGCCAGATTGCGGTCACCACCAATGGTTACCGTCTGGAACGCGATGTGGCGAACTGGCGCGATGCGGGACTTACTGGCATTAACGTCAGTGTCGACAGTCTGGACGCCCGCCAGTTTCACGCTATTACCGGGCAGGATAAATTCAACCAGGTCATGGCGGGGATTGATGCTGCATTTGAGGTCGGTTTTGAGAAGGTCAAAGTCAATACCGTGCTGATGCGTGATGTTAATCATCACCAGCTCGACACCTTTCTGAACTGGATCCAGCATCGCCCTATCCAGCTGCGTTTCATCGAACTGATGGAAACGGGCGAGGGCAGCGAGCTCTTCCGTAAGCATCACATCTCTGGTCAGGTTCTGCGTGACGAGCTACTGCGTCGCGGCTGGATCCACCAATTACGTCAACGCAGCGACGGTCCCGCGCAAGTCTTTTGCCATCCAGATTACGCCGGAGAGATTGGCCTTATCATGCCGTATGAAAAAGACTTCTGCGCCACTTGCAACCGCCTGCGCGTTTCCTCCATTGGTAAACTCCATCTCTGCCTGTTTGGTGAAGGCGGCGTTAACCTGCGCGATCTGCTGGAAGACGATACCCAGCAACAGGCGCTGGAAGCGCGTATTTCAGCGGCGCTGCGGGAGAAGAAACAGACCCATTTCCTGCATCAAAACAACACCGGTATTACGCAAAACTTATCGTACATTGGCGGCTAAAACGTCAAAAGGAGAGATCAGATGAGTCAGGTAAGCACTGAATTTATCCCGACCCGTATTGCTATTCTTACGGTTTCTAATCGTCGCGGTGAAGAAGACGATACCTCCGGTCACTATCTGCGCGATTCGGCGCAAGAAGCGGGCCATCACGTTGTCGATAAAGCCATTGTGAAAGAAAACCGCTACGCTATTCGCGCTCAGGTATCTGCGTGGATCGCCAGCGACGATGTACAAGTAGTGTTGATTACGGGTGGTACTGGCCTGACGGAAGGTGATCAGGCTCCCGAAGCATTGCTGCCGTTGTTCGACCGTGAAGTTGAAGGTTTTGGTGAAGTGTTCCGGATGTTGTCGTTCGAAGAGATTGGCACTTCCACGTTGCAATCTCGTGCGGTAGCGGGCGTCGCCAACAAAACGCTGATTTTCGCCATGCCGGGTTCGACCAAAGCGTGCCGTACCGCATGGGAAAATATCATCGCGCCGCAGCTGGATGCCCGTACGCGTCCGTGTAATTTCCATCCACATTTGAAGAAATAAGTATGTCGCAACTGACCCATATCAACGCCGCTGGCGAAGCGCACATGGTGGATGTCTCCGCCAAAGCGGAAACCGTGCGTGAAGCGCGGGCGGAAGCCTTTGTCACCATGCGCAGCGAGACGCTGGCGATGATTATTGATGGTCGCCACCACAAAGGCGACGTATTTGCCACTGCGCGTATTGCCGGTATTCAGGCGGCAAAACGCACCTGGGATCTGATCCCGCTCTGTCATCCGCTGATGCTCAGCAAAGTTGAAGTCAATTTACAGGCCGAGCCGGAGCACAATCGGGTGCGTATAGAAACCTTATGCCGCCTGACCGGGAAAACCGGTGTCGAAATGGAAGCATTAACCGCGGCCTCCGTGGCGGCGCTGACCATTTATGACATGTGCAAAGCGGTGCAAAAAGATATGGTGATTGGTCCGGTACGTTTGCTGGCAAAGAGCGGCGGCAAATCAGGTGACTTTAAGCGCAAGTAGGAGAGGAATACATTGGAAAATAAAATACCACAAGCAACAGCTAGACGTTTACCATTATATTATCGTTTCTTAACGAACTTACACCATCAAGGAAAAACACGTGTCTCATCAAAAGAATTAAGTGATGCAGTAAAAGTGGACTCAGCAACGATTCGCCGCGATTTTTCATATTTTGGTGCACTTGGTAAAAAAGGTTACGGATATAACGTCGATTATTTATTACAATTTTTCAAAGAAACATTATCTGAACATAAAGCGGTTGATGTCGCACTTATCGGTGTCGGAAATTTAGGCACAGCACTATTAAATTATAACTTTTCAAGAAATCATAATACAAAATTAGCAATGGCATTCGACCATTCAGAGAAAAAAGCCGAAACATTTATCGGCGGAGTTCCGATTTATCAGATTGATCAACTAGAGGAAAAAATTAGTAATGTAGAAGTAGCAATCCTCACTGTCCCAGCAACAGTTGCTCAGGAAATAGCAGACAGGCTCGTAGCGAGTGGTGTAAAAGGTATATTAAACTTTACACCTGCTAGACTTACAATCCCAGATCATGTGCGGATTCACCATATTGATTTATCTGTGGAATTACAGTCATTAGTCTATTTCATGAAACATTATCCAGTATAAAAAGGATTGTTCAGCAAATGGTGTTGCTTGTAATACGAGCTTGTCTAAGCGAAAGAAATATACGGAGACTCCTGCGGGGGAAAAGGCCTCGATGTGACCCCGAAGAGCGGAGCTCGAGGCAGGCAAAGAACGTCACGTCCTGTGACAAAGCCTGCATTTGCACGTCCTGTGCTTCGAGGCACATTAGCCGCCCGCGGAAAGCATAATATATTTCTGTAGCGACACTACCAACACGATTTGTCACACAACCATATAAGGAGAAGATAAACATGATTGTTAGAAACCTAAAAGATATTATCGGAACAGAAAAAGAAGTAAAAGCAGATACGTGGTCAAGTAGACGTCTATTATTAAAAGGCGACAATATGGGATTCTCTTTCCATGAAACGATCATTTATGCTGGAACAGAAACACATATTCATTATAAAAACCATTTAGAAGCTGTATATTGTGTAGCTGGTGATGGAGAAATTGAAACAATTGCAGATGGAAAAGTGTACCCAATCGAAGACGGTACAATGTATGCATTAAACGAAAACGATGAACATTACTTACGTGGTGGAAAAGAAGATATGCGTCTAATTTGCGTATTCAACCCACCATTAGTTGGTACAGAAACACATGATGCAGAAGGTGTATATCCACTATTAGAAGATTAATTTAATACTATTTTAAAAAGCTACTTCCATGATTGGGAGTAGCTTTTTTGTAAAGTTAATATTTTGATTGTACAAGAAATCATGTTGATGACAGGTTAAAGTAGTAAGAAGCAGTGAATATGCCACTCCAGAAACCTACTTCGCCTTCCGAAGTACACGATGTACAAGTGTCGACGTTGGTCACAGGACGTGACTGGTTTTAGTCGACCGGCAGGAGTCTACGTAGGTTTCTTCCGCTATATATTGCTGTTTTATAATAAATGTTTTATATATAGATCTAGGCGAATGTTTAGAGAGCTTGTTCTGTCCGTGTTATAATACACTGTAGTCTTAACTTACTTTATATTAGTAGGATGGAAAGGGAAGGTGGGATGTCATATGGCTGTTTCTAATGATGCTATTATGGATCGAATGATTGCTGAAATAAAAAAGGCACAAACTGCTATGCATGAACAGAAGGAGTGGAAACTTCATATCGCGCATATTCAACTATTAAGTGATTTATTACTAGAAGAAAAAGCGAAGTCAACAAATCAAGTCATGTCACCGTTAGAGAAGAAGCCAATGCAAACAGTAAATGAAGAACATGCAAAAGAACCGGATTCATCAATTTTTGATTTTTAAAAAGGAAAGGAATAAACAAAGATGAGAATACTTGTATTAATTGGAACATTATATGGCTTTCTATCAGTTGCATTAGGAGCATTTGGAGCACATTTATTAGAAGGTAAATTATCGGAAAACGCATTATCAATGTGGGAAAAAGCAGTTCATTATCAAATGTTTCACGCCCTTATTATTATAACAACAGGTTTAGTATTAATTAAATATGAATCATCGGCATTAGTATTTGCAGGTTGGGCTTTTGTGCTTGGTGTCTTATTATTCTCTGGAAGTT
>ERZ808046.1006-NODE-1006-length-15441-cov-3.575827_pt1 | contig 15441 bp, 10 predicted proteins | sample MGYA00380196_ERZ808046 | MGnify/ENA primary metagenome ERZ808046 (study PRJEB31490, sample SAMN06133421) | mouse gut metagenome | isolation source: Z6_2 | host: mice | place: China: Chengdu | collected 2015-05 ...
GTGAAAAAAGGCGTCACAGGAAAAATGGAGGAGGTTCAGACATTTATAAAAGAGCATTATGCAGATATGAATATTACATTAGAATATCTGGGAGATGAGTTCGGTGTATCTGCAAACTATCTGGGCAGGGTGTTTAAAAAAGAAGCCGGGATGTCTGTAGCTGAATATTTAAATAATGAGAGGCTGGCGCATGTCATCGAAGCGTTAGAACAAACCGATAAATCGGCAAAAGATATTGCAGAATCATGCGGATTTGTAAGCTCAAATTATTTTTATACCTATTTTAAAAAGAAAGTGGGAGTATCCCCACAGGTTTACCGTCAGCAGTATCGGGAAAATAAAAGAAAGTAGATAAAACAGGCTGTTGTGTCATAAGACGCAGCAGTCTTTTTGTCTGCCGGAAAAGCGGCTTTGTTCATTCGCAATAAAGAGTTGGTCACTCTCTGCCGGCATGCCGGTGAACAGCACAAGCAGTGTTAGAATTGTAAGTCATTACAAGTATTCTGAGTTGAGAAAGTAAGAGCGATGTATGATAATAAAGGAAAGAAAATGAGTTGTAACAGATTGGCAGAAGGCTAAACTGTTACAACTCATTTAAGAGAATCAAGACAGAGGTGGATGAAGTGCTAAAATTAGAAACAAGTGAAAATTTCAAAATCGTACAGGGGAAATCAGCACATACAATTTATGTGGAGGCAGATCGGGACTTGGAGAATGAATATCTGGAATTATCGTATACTCCGGATATTGCAATTACAGGAGAGGAATATGTCCTGTTTCCGGCATGCGCTTATAAGGGGAATCAATTTAAATCAGTGAAACGGAACTATCCTCCGGTATTTACGGCGGAAGAGGCATCGGCGGATATGGAAGTGACGATTACAGATGTTCCACGTCTGAATAAAGACGGAAGCGGGAGTATTCAGGTCACAACAGGAGACGTCAGCGTTCCGTGTGTCGCTGTATTTTCTGAAAAAGAAAAGAAAGCGGTACTTGTGTATACCATTCAGGAGATTGGCGGTGTGAATCTGGGACTGTCTTATGAAGAAGGAAAAATCGGAATTACATATCCTCATATGAGAAAAAAGGAGATTTACCGATGGCCGTTCATGAGAGAAAGAAAAGACATGGGAATGAATTTCAAAAAAGGACAGGTTTTTGAGATTCCATATAAAATCATCGAAAAACCATGTGAAGATATGAAAGGATTTTACAGGCTCTTTTTTGAAAATCGGAAATGTATGGGTCTTCCATGTGACAGAGCACAGGTGATTCCGTTTGAAGAACAGGCTCGTATTCAGATTGACAAATTCAATCAGATGAACTGGAGAGAGGAAGGCGGTTTTTACGGCGTCGGTACTGTGGAAGAGAGCGGACAGATGTGGCAGTTAGGCTGGGTAGGAGGCGGAATGTCATCCTATGCGCTTATGAAGCTGGGTGGTGAACTGGAATGGAGCCGCGGAATGAGAACGCTCGAACATGTTTTTAAAACACAGCTTGAAAGCGGACTCTTTATAGATGAATGCGATTCCGCAGGAAAAGAAGCAGAAAAAGGAAATGGGGCAGGGCGGAACATCCATGCAATCAGAAGAAGCGGGGATATTCTGTATTTCCTGTTCAAGCATTTCGGGCTGATGAAAGAGAAAGGATTTGAAATTCCGCAGCATTTTCTGGTGGGAACGAAAAGATTAGCAGATGTACTTGTTGAAATATGGGAACGCTGCGGACAGTTCGGGCAGTTCGTGAACCGGGAAACGGCAGAAATCATCGTGGGCGGTTCGACATCCGGCTCTATGATTCCGGGAGCGCTGGCAGTGGCGTCGCAGTTTTTTGGAGAGGAAGTTTATCTGAAGACGGCCAGAGAAAGTGCTGAAATGTTTTATCAGAATGATGCGGTCAAAGGCTATACAACCGGAGGACCGGCAGAGATTCTGCAATGTCCTGACAGCGAGTCAGCATTTGCATTGCTGGAAAGTTATGTGGCGCTTTATGAAGTGACAAAGGAAGAAAAATGGCTTGACTATGCAGTTTATATGGCAGACTTCTGCAGCAGCTGGGTCGTTGCGTATAACTACAGATTCCCGGAGGGAAGTGAATTTGCCAGACTGGATATGAAGACGACAGGTTCTGTATTTGCGAACGCACAGAACAAGCATTCCGCACCGGGACCATGTACCTTATCGGGAGATAGCCTGTATAAAGTATATCAGTGGACAAAAGACCCACTGTATCTGGAATTGGCAAAAGACGCTGCGCTTACAATCAGTCAGTATATGTCGACAGATAAAAGACCGATTTATTCATGGGATGTTCCGAAAGATGCAAGTCTGTTAAATGACGATTCCATCAAAGCGGAACGTGAAAAACTGCCGCAGGGATTTATCTGCGAGCGTGTCAATATGTCTGACTGGGAAAGTGAACGGTGCATCGGCGGTGTATTTAATGGAAGCTCCTGGCCTGAGACAAGCAATCTGCTTGTGTTAGCGGAAGTGGTTCCGTTACTGCAGGAAGAAAGGAGGGAATAACTTGCATTTGAGTTTTAAAAGATATGAGTTTGGTTCGATATGCGTAGAGTATCTGTTTGACGATAAGACCGGTCAGGTGGCGCTGGTGTTATTGCCGAAGGGTAAAAAATCCGTTTTTGAAAAGAGAAGGGAGTGGCTTAACATACCGGAGCTGGTAGAACTGGATATGGATGGAAAAGCATGGGCTGTCGGTAACCTGTGCCATCTGTCTCTTGGAAATTTCAGTCAGTCAAAGGGAGCCGGGGGAACTTTGAAGCATGGATTTGCAACAAAGGCACTGAAATATGATACACAGAGCGTGATAGAAGAAGAGGATAAAACAACAATTCTGACGGTGTTGAAGGCGGAGGAAGGTTATAGAGTCAATCACTCTCTTGTAAATTATCACGGAGAAGAAGGGTTTGAGACAACGACAGAATTTGTCAATGAATCAGAAGAAGAGATGATACTGGATCTGCTTACAAGCGTGTCATTGGATAATCTGAATCCTTTTGACAGGGCAGATAATCAGGATAATCTGGTGCTTCACCGTTTCTACGGCGGTTGGAGTATTGAAGGAAAGCACAGAAAGGATACGATGGAAGAATTGAATCTGGAGCGTTCATGGATGTGTGCATTTCCGGAAAGCGAGAAGTTCGGGTCAGTCGGTTCTTATCCGGTTCAGCGTTATTTCCCGATGGCAGTGCTGGAAGAAAAGAAGAATCAGGTATACTGGGGAATTCAGCTGGAATCACCATCGTCATGGCAGATGGAGGTCTCCAGAGACGGAGACTGTTATTCATTCTCGGCAGGAATTGCGGATGTAGAATTTGGTTCATGGAGTAAGATTGTATCTCCGGGTGAATGTTTCATTGCTCCAAAAGCATATATCAGTGTTGCCGGAAAAAGCATGGATCAGGTCTGCAGCAGGATTATAAATATGCATCATAAATATGTGGATACACAGCCGGGGTCGGAGCATACGCTTCCAATCATATTCAATGACTGGTGCGCATCGTATGGAGAACCTTCCCACGAAAAGACACTTGCATATGCTGAAAAATTGTCGGGATGTCCAGTAAAGTATATTGTAGTTGATGCCGGATGGACGGAAACCAAAGAGAAGTCATTCGGACAGGGAGGAAACGGTGACTGGGAGTATTCAAAAAGAAAATTTCCGCGGGGATTGATTGAAACATCAAGAGCTTTAAAAGAAAAAGGGTTTATTTTGGGAATCTGGTTTGAAATCGAGGTTACAACGGTCGGAGCAAAGGTATATGAGAAATCCTACGACGACCGGCACCTGACCAGAAATCATCATGTGATTAATACCGGGGGAGAACGTACATTTTGGGACTTCCGTGATGAGAGGGTGATTGCGTACTTATCTCATAAAGTAATTGATTTCCTGAAAGAAAATGAGATTGGATATTTGAAAATTGATTATAATTCGTCTATCGGTATCGGTTGTGACGGGGCAGAGAGCCTTGGAGAGGGGCTTCGGCAGCAGATGCTGGCAGTTCAGGATTTTCTGTGTAAGATAAGAAGAGAAATTCCGGAGCTGGTCATTGAAAATTGTGCGTCCGGGGGACATCGTTTAGAGGCTTCGTTTATGAATCTGACTTCCATGAGTTCATTTTCAGATGCACATGAATGTGCAGAATTGCCATGTGTCGCCGCCAATCTGCAAAGGCTGATACTGACCAGACAGAATCAGATATGGGTGGTTTTAAATGAGCGATTGTCTTTTCAGGAAATTTATTACAGACTTGCATCCGGCTTTTTGGGAAGATTCTGCCTGTCGGGAAATATTGAAGGTCTGTCTGCCGCAAAATGGGATGCAGCAGAGACGGCGATGGAATTTTATGAGAGTATTACAGAAATCCTGAAATATTCCGGCGTAAAAGTACATAGAAGCGGTTATACAAATACAAGGCATCCGAAAGGAATTCAGATTGTCGAAAGGCAGGCCGGAGATGAAATATTGCTTGTAATCCATTCTTTTGAAGAGGCGAAGGACTATGAATTAGAGCTGCCTTATGCAGAAGAGAAGAAGTGGATGGTTGTTAAATGTCTTGGACTGAACTGCGGCAGGATTCAGATGGACGGCAGTCTGAAGATAACAGGTATGAAAGATTGGGAAGGTATGGTCTTGCTTTTGAGGAGTGAGTTTGGAAGTTGAAGAAGAGGAGTAGAAAATGAGTATGACAAAACGTGAACGCATGTATCAGGCTCTTGCACACAAACCTGTAGATAAGATTCCAAAAGGTGAGCTGCGCGACGGTCCGACAACATCCCTTTCCGGCAATGCATTGATGACAAGACCACATATTAAAACTAGTCCATATGGACTGGCGATGCTTTTCGCTTTACATATTCCGTTGGCGAACACATATTGAACCGTTTGAATACGACCGCAAAGTAGCTGCTGTTATCAAATCCCAGTATAGAGGCGGCCTCAGTTACAGAGACGCCTTTAAGCAGGAGTCCTTTGGCACATTCGATTTTCTCGTAGTTAATGTACTGTCTGGGCGAAACTCCGACCTGATTCTTAAACTTCTGCTTAAATTGCGAAACAGATAAATGGCTGATATCGGCTAACTGCTCCAGAGAGAGATCCTCAGTGATATGTTCTGAGATGTAATTCAGCGCTTGTCCGATATCCGGGGTCGGCCGGGATGTTATGATATTCTGATATTCTATCAATTTATAAAGCACAAGGCCCAGGTACTGTCCTGCAAGCTGCGGATTCCTACCCTGTGCGCAGAGGTCAAAGGCAGACTTTAACAGCGGATAGATTTCTTTACTGTCTGTATGCAGCAGCGGCGATTTGAATAAAGAAAGCTGATGGATCAGAGAATCTGCGGCCGTTTGGTTCAGGTACATAAAATGTTTCGAATCTGCTTCCAATTGGATCCAGTACATTTCACAGACGGATATGGGGATGGAATTTGTACTGTGGATCTGATTGGGAAGAGTGATGAAAACATCGCCTCCGCTTAGTTTATAGTCTGTTCCGTCAATGGAAAAAACAGCGGAACCGGCGGAAATATAAGTGATTTCAAAACAATTCTTATGAAAATGGGGCGGAAGGGATTCCGTGGCATTTTTTCGGTTCTGATTACCGAATACTTGTAAAGCAGGAATCTGTAGTTCTTTGGCGGTTAAAAGATGGATGTAGTGTGTGTGCTGATAGTAATCGATATGTTCAATTGCAGGAATCATAAGAAACGTAACTCCTTTCTGATAAAAATCTGTTCTTGTACACTATTAATTTTGTACGGCATTCAAATATAATTGCGGTACAAAAATGATAATGCTAATATGAAAAGTATAACAGACTTTGAAAGAAATATAAATAGAAAGGGAACAAAAATCATGAATGGAAGGGAACGAGTATATGCGACATTAGCTTTTGAAAATCCAGATCATATTCCTCTGGACGTCTGGGTGCTGCCGGCGGCGCGGATAGAGTACGGGGAGAAATTGGAAGAGGTACTGAATCAGAAAGAGCGCGATATCGTAGGCATGGCGGGACCACTGGATATGGCAACAGATCCGAGATATTATGAAATCGGGGAATTTGTTGACCCGTGGGGGAGCGGATGGAGAAATCTTCAGAGGGGAATCATCGGAGAAGTGAAAGCGCCGGTATTTGAAGAATATGATGAGGTAGATTCCTACAATCCGCCTGTTGAAGAGTTCTTAAATGGATGGGAGGAGTCTAAGGCGGATTTGGAAAAACAGGTGGAAGAGTACCATGCGCAGGGGAAATTCGTCATGGGCGGCTGGATCAGCCTTTTTGAGAGAATGCAGTATCTGAGAGGTACAGAAAATCTATACTGTGATATTGCGTTGGACGAGGAAGATATGTACAAAATGTTTGAACACGTCATGACATTTGAACGTGTCTATCTGGATAAATGGCTGACGCTGGACGTTGATGCGATTGGATTTGGCGACGACTGGGGAAGTCAGGTGAGCACATTGATTTCACCGGATAAATGGAGGAAATTGTTCAAACCGCTCTATAAAGAACTGATAGACAAGATCAAAGCGGTGGACAAAAAAGTGTTCTTCCACAGCGACGGACATATTTATGAACTTTATCCGGAATTCATTGAATTGGGAGTGGATGCGATCAATTCGCAATTGTGGTGCATGGATATTGATAAAATAGCGGAAAATTATGCGGGCAAGATTACATTCTGGGGAGAAATCAGCAGACAGACGACACTGCCGAATGGAACGCCGCAGGAGATCCAGGAGCATGCAGATATTCTGAAGAAGAAATTCTGGAAGAACGGCGGGCTGATCGGGCAGAGTGAAGTAAACAGGGATGTCCCATTAGAAAATGTAGAAGCTCTAGTGAACGCATTTTTCTAAAAAGTGAAACTGTCAAAATTTTTCTACAATATGTTAAAAAACTTATCCGAAAAAGCACCAGGAATAGTATGAAATAATCTAAGAACAATACGGAAAAGAGGATGAATATGGCTATTTTGAAATTAAAACCGAGCTGTAAGGATTATCTCTGGGGCGGACACCGGCTGGTGGAAGAATATGGGAAGGAGTATGGCGGAGGCGTGCTAGCTGAGACGTGGGAGCTTTCCTGCCATCCGGACGGTCCCTCCTATATTGTAAACGGAGAATATGCCGGACAGACTCTTCAGCAGTACATAGATGCAAAAGGGTGGGGAGTCCTTGGAACTCATTGTGGAAGATTTAAGGATTTTCCGATTCTGGCGAAATTTATCGATGCAAAGGATAACCTTTCAATTCAGGTGCATCCGGATAACCGTTACGCTTTGAAAAATGAAGGGCAGTATGGAAAGACAGAAATGTGGTATGTGATGGATGCGGGAAAAGATGCGTTTCTGTACTATGGCTTCAAGAAGGAAATTGACAAAGAAGAATTTGCCCGAAGGATTGAGGAAGACACTCTCCTGGAGGTGCTGAATGCAGTGCCGGTACAAAAAGGCGATGCACTTTTTATTGAGTCTGGCACGATCCATGCAATCGGGAAAGACATCCTGATTGCAGAAATCCAACAGAATTCCAATGTGACTTACCGCGTATATGATTACGGAAGAGTCGGAAAAGACGGAAAAAAACGCGACCTTCATATTGAAAAGGCGCTTGCGGTTACAAAGCGCATACCGATTGTAAAGGATAAGAGCCGCTACCCTCATATTGCAGATTGTGATTATTTCACCGTGGACAAGCTGAACCTGGACGGAAAAATCATGAAGAGAATGGAAGGATGTGTATCTGAGGAATCCTTTGCAAGTATTCTGATACTGGATGGCGGGGGAAAGATTGGCAGTCATGGGGAAGTCCTTGATTTCCATAAGGGGGACAGCTTTTTTATATCTGCAGGAGATGGAGACTACATAATCGAAGGCTGCTGTGACGCATTGATTACGACAATCCGGGAAAAGGAAACTCCTGTCCGTATTGGCATCGACATCGGTGGAACGGATACGAAGATCGGGCTGGTTGATGAGCAGCAGAAATTGTTTGCAGAGACTGTGATCGCAACGAATGCTTCCCGTCCGGCGGAAGAAGTGATCCAGGATATCGGTCAGAGCGTAATCGCTTTGCTGGATGAACAGGGGATTGCTTTGGATCAGTGTGTTGGCGTGGGAATCGGCGTTCCCGGAACGGTGGACCGTAAAAACGGTATCGTGCGCTATTCTAATAATATCAGATGGGATAATGTAAAATTGGCAGAAGAAATCGAAAAATATCTTCCGCTTCCGGTTCATATTGCAAATGATGCGGATTGTGCAGCTCTTGGTGAAGCAGCGGCCGGAGCGGGAACGGAATATCAGGATATGATCATGCTTACTCTCGGAACCGGAGTGGGCGGGGGTGTAATTCTGGACGGAGCTATTTATGAAGGCAAAGGACTTGGCGGAAGTGAAATCGGACATATGGTTATCGTTGAAGACGGAGAACCCTGTACCTGCGGCCGGAGGGGCTGCCTGGAGTCTTATGCTTCAGCCAGCGCTCTAAAACGTGACGCCAGATATGCAGTCGGAGAGGACTTGAATCCGAACGAGATCTTTGACAGAGCAGAGGCCGGGGACGCAGCGCTGAAACAGGTCGTGGATCTTTATATACAAAGAATCGGAACAGGACTTGTGAATATCGTAAATATTTTCCGGCCGCAGATAATCCTGATCGGCGGCGGTATTTCAGCACAGGGAGAAACCTTGCTTGCCCCATTGAGGAAGATGATGGAAGAAAATTGCTTTGGAGGAGAAAAAGGTGAACTGCCGAAGCTCGAAACAGCAGCTTTGGGAAATAAAGCAGGAATGCTCGGCGCTGCAAATCTGATATGATATAAGAAAGGAAAACAAAAAGATGAAGAAAATGTATCCGGGAATTGGGAATATAGACAATATGATAGAGCTGGTGCAGACTTCCGATGGAAGTTTTGTATGCGGTAAAGAAGGGGTGGAAGCGATTTATACACCACTGGATAAGAAGGTGGAATTTGTGTCTTTTGCGGACAAGACCATGTGTTATGTAAAATCTGCAATGGGATATCCGGCATGGTATAAAGTACCGGAAGTGCGTTATGAAGGACCGGCAGCGGCAATCCTGATGGATTTGGACGGTACCAGCGTAAGAAGTGAATCTTTCTGGATGTGGATCATTGAGCAGACAATCGCAAAATTGATGAAAAATCCGAAGTTTGAACTAGAAGCAGAAGACGAGCCGCACGTATCCGGTCATTCCGTATCTGAACATCTGCAGTATTGCATCGACAAATATTGTCCGGACAAGACAGTAGAAGAAGCAAGACAGATTTACTTTGCAACAACAGAATATGAAATGAAAGAGATTCTGGAAGGCAGAGGAAAGCAGGGAGCATTTACGCCGGCTCCGGGATTGAAAGAGTTCTTATATGAAGTGAAAAACCATGGTATCCGTATCGGTCTTGTGACGTCAGGGCTTTATACAAAAGCAATGCCGGAGATTATTTCTGCGTTCCAGACACTGGATATGGGAGATCCGCTGGATTTTTATGACGCAATCATCACTGCGGGAACGACATTTGGTAAAGGCCAGACCGGAACCATCGGAGAACTGGCTCCGAAGCCGCATCCGTGGCTCTATTCTGAGACTGCAAGAGTGGGGCTTGGAATCACAGAAGATGAGAAATCAAGAGTGGTAGGATTTGAGGATTCCTCTGCCGGGGTCATGGCCATCCGTCTTGCGGGCTTTGAGGCGGTCGGCATCAACGGCGGCAATATCCATGCAAGCGGAATGGATTCACTGTGCATGAAACAGTTTGATCTGCTGGGAGATGCACTCCCGCTGTTATTAGGAAAATAGCCGAGTTGTTACAGGAAACCAGCCAATAATACGTTCGCCTACGGTGAAGAAACTGGATTCTGTATTCCATTGCACAAAAGATTGCTATAAAATCACCAATATTCTTAAATAATTACAAACTAGATATGTATATATTTGATAAAGTATGAACAGATAAAAATGTAAATCTTATTACAAAATAAACGGAGGGTAAAAAGATGTCTATTATTCAGGAAATGTCAGAATTTTTACAGAAAGGCAGGGCTAAGAATGTTAAAGCGCTTGTACAGCAGGCTTTGGATGAGGGATTGGATCCGAAAGAGATTCTGAATGAAGGCTTACTGTCAGGAATGATGATTATCGGTGCAAAGTTCAAAAATAATGAAGTATTCGTCCCGGAAGTGCTTGTTGCAGCGAGAGCAATGAATGCAGGACTTACAGTGCTGGAGCCAAAGTTAGTTGAAGTAGGAAACGAGCCGGTAGGAAAAGCTGTCATCGGAACTGTAAAGGGAGATTTGCATGATATTGGCAAGAATCTGGTTGTTATGATGTTAAAGGGAGCGGGATTTGAAATCCATGACCTTGGCGTAGACGTTGCACCGGAGACATTCGTTGAAAAGGCAGAAGAAGTCGGAGCCGATGTAATCTGTATGTCAGCCTTGCTTACAACAACGATGCCGGGGATGCAGGATTGTGTGGACCAGTTAAAGGAAAAAGGACTGCGTGATAAATATATCGTTATGGTAGGCGGAGCTCCGGTCAATGAGAACTTTGCAGAGCAGATTGGCGCAGACTACTATACACCGGATGCAGCATCTGCAGCAGAGGTAGCAAAGGAAGCTGTACTGGCAAAATAAAGTTGCTTTGGTTACACAGTGTGTGGGAATTGTATAATGAAGATTACAGAGTTTGACATTCAGATAAACAGAGAAAATGTACTTATGATTATAGACTGTTATCCGACAAGCCCTGTTTATGAAGCCGTGCTTGATGAGTTTGATGAGATGCTGGAAGGGGCATACAAACGAATCAAGCCGGTTGCATTATTGGAGTTTGGCAGTACAGAAGGATATGACTTGAGCCAGTACAGGGAAGGCGTGACAGAAGCGTTATATAACATCAATTCTGTCGGCCCGGATATGGAGAAATGGTCTACACAGCTTTTTGATGAAGGCAATTACTTAGGCGGTATGCTTGCAGATGCGATGGCGGATGATTATCTGTTTCAGATGGATCAGATGATACAGGAAGAGATTGTCCGTATGTGTAAGGAAAAAGGATGCGGCGTGTCAAACAGGCTGGAGTCCCCGCAGGATATTCCGATGAAGATTCAGCGGACAGCCTGGGAGATAACGCATGCAGAAGAAGAGGCGGGAATCGGAATCAAGGAAAGCATGATGCTCGATCCTGTCAAATCTTCTTGCCAGATTTATCTTCTGGATGAATCCTCCAGTGAATATATGCTGGAGCATGACTGCAGCCGTTGTCCGAGGGTGGACTGTAAGCTGCGGAATGTGCACCGTTTCCCGATTGTCATAAAAAAGGGTGGTGAAGAGCTGGTCATCCAAGGACGGGAAGAAATGTCTCTGATGAAGGCTTTGCATACACAGGGAATCTATCTGAGTGCGGTATGTGCGGGAAAAGGAACTTGCGGCAAATGTAAGATCCAGGTTCTGGAAGGCGAGATATTACCGTCGAAAGAAGATGAGAGGTTCTTCTCTAAAGAGGAGCTAGAAAGAGGATATCGGCTTGCATGCAAGGCATTTCCGAAGGGAAAATGTACGATATCTCTGGAGTTTAATCAGGAAGATGAGTTCCTGGTTGTGACGGATTATGAAGAAAAGAAAGAAATATCCGGGATTATAAAAGGTGGAAGATATGCAGTTGCAGTAGATATCGGAACAACAACAATCGCAATGCAGTTAGTTGACTTGGATAAAAAAGAAGTTGCAGATGTATTTACTGCAATTAACAGGCAGAGAGCCTACGGTGCGGATGTAATCAGCAGAATCGAAGCATCGAATGCCGGCAGAGGCAATGAACTGAGACAGTGCATTCTGGAGGAGCTGCAGAACGGTCTCCATGCGCTGCTAGGGGGAAAAGAGATTGTACCGGAGAGGATGGTCATTGGAGCTAACACGACGATGGTGCATCTGTTGATGGGGTATTCCTGTGAGACACTGGGGGTATTTCCGTTCACACCGGTGAATATTGACACTATTCACATCAGTTATGCGGAATTATTCGGTTCAGAGGAATATCAGTTTGAAGTGATTGTATTTCCGGGAGTTTCAACCTATGTAGGAGGAGATATCACAGCAGGCTTATATGCCTGTGATTTTGACCGGAAGGAGCAGATATCTGTCCTTGTAGATCTGGGGACGAACGGAGAGATGGCTGTCGGTTGTAAGGATAAGATCATGGTGACGTCTACTGCGGCGGGTCCGGCATTTGAAGGGGGAAATATTACCCACGGCACGGGAAGTATTCCGGGAGCTGTCTGCAATGTGGTAATTGAGGACGGTAAAGCAGTCCTTAAGACAATCGGCGATAAAGAACCTGTGGGAATTTGTGGAACAGGCGTAATTGATACTGCTTATGAGCTGGTGAAGACGGAGCTTGTGGATGAGACGGGTCTGCTGGATGAAGCTTATTTTGAAGATGGTTTCCCGCTGACAGAAGAGCTTGCATTTTATCAGAAAGATGTGCGGGAGATCCAGCTTGCCAAGTCGGCGGTACGTGCGGGACTTGAAACGCTTTTACTGAAATACGGAGTGACCTACGGGGAAATCGATAAGATTTATATTGCCGGAGGCTTTGGATATAAGATGGATATTGAGAAGGCTGTCGGAATCGGACTGCTGCCGGAGGGATGCAAAGATAAAATCGAAGCCATAGGGAATAGCTGTTTAAAAGGCGTTGTGCGTTATCTGACAGAAGATGATGCAAAAGAAAGAGTCGGACATATTATAGGGACATCTTCAGAAATCAATCTATCCAGTGATAAAAACTTTAACGAATTATATATGGAATATATGTATTTTGAATAAAAATCCAGAACGGCAGCAATCTGTAATCTACCGTTTTATAACAGCAGGGAAGGCTAATATGCCTTCCCTGTTGCTGTAACGGAAACCGTTTCCCGCAGTAACAGATCAGATTCACCGACCTGGCTGCTTTTCCGTCTGATATCTGAAGCCGTTGTGATATGGCCGAAGGCGCCCTGCTGTCTGGCTGCTTCAATGGCAGCAGCTTCTGCCATTTCAAGCGCATATTGAAGTGCGTCTTCATACTCTGAAAATATTTTTGTATCATCAGATACGGTGACCTTATAATCTTCAAAATGCGGTCTGATTTCTACACTTCTGGTTGCCGATATATTACCTACGATGGCGCCGATTGCATTAGCCACGGAAGCGTATTTCGGCACGACGGATGTAGTGCCGAGCATTTTAGCGACAGCGTCGATGAAGATATGCGTCGGAGCGCCTACGGCAATCAGCGTGGCTTTTGTCCGGAACAGATTGGAAAAATAATTAGTCTCTCCATTTTTTGCCCGCTGATAGCTGATCCGGATGAGTTCTGTTAAATCTTTGCTTAAATCCTCTCTTTTATGAGAGAAATATTCTTCCTGCAAAAGGATGCGGACCAGGTTACAGTACAGCCGTTCATTTACCATATCATAGATTTTGTCACACAGCTGTTGTATGGACATTTTTGCATAGGCAGCAACAAAGCGGGCGGCAGCAAGGGAGGCGCCGCGGCTGTATTCTGCAAAATCTCCTTTGATATGCATGACATCTGTCGGTGTGAGCCCGGCGCGCATGATAATCCCGTCTTCTTCCAGACGGCGTACGTCGAACGTATAGAAATCACAGCCGCAGCTTTCTGCCGCTTTGCTGAAAATAAGCGGACCGCTTTTCAATGCCCGGCAGAGATTCTTTTCACGCTCTGTGTAGTGCGGGCTGTCTTCAATATCTTTTACAAGGCAGAAGAACTCATGAAGAGGGTAGTTGTGCCCGTTCGGGTAATTGTCCAGAATCTGCATCTGAGCCGTGATGTCAGGATATGTGGAGGCAAGCGTACAAAGTGGGATTATCCTGTATTTTTCAAGCAGAAGAGCCCCTTGGAAATTGTAATGGACGGCGGTGTCGCCTCCAAGTGCAAAGGTATCAATAAAAAGTCCTTTCACAAATGTTTTCCAGTCGCCGACCTGAATCCCGTTCTCTACGGTTTTCGGGACGTTGTTTTTGATGATGGCAATGTCTGTCGTGGTTCCGCCCATGTCAATGACAAGAGCATCTTTCGTATCGGTCAGGGCGGCTGCGCCGATAATACTGGCGGCGGGACCGCACAGGAGTGTTTCCACCGGGTGTAAGGAAGTATATTTCTCGGACATCAATGTCCCGTCGCTTTTCACGATAATCATAGGCGGCGTCAGATGATATGAATGAAACACTTCTTTAATAGCGGTCAAGAATTCATTGATAACCGGGACTAGGCGGGCGTTTAATAATGCCCCGGCTCCGCGCCGGATGATATTCAGATCCGGGAACAGGTCATTTCCGAGAATAACCGGAATATCCAATACTTCTTTTACGATAGACGCCGCCTTTTTCTCATAAGAGCCATAGTGGTCTTTGGCAAATAACTGTACGATACTGATACAGTCGCACTGCTTACAGAATTCCGGCAGATCCTGACGGAACTTATCCCAGTCCGGCTGTGTGCTTTTTGCTTTTGAAGGCTCTATTTTGCATTCCAGAAGATATACGTCATCTAAAGAATCGATACCGTAATCCTGATAGGTTTCTTCTAAAGTATCTCTGGATAAGCCGATAAATACCAGCTTTCCTTTTCCGCCCCGGTTTTCCACACATGCATTGGTGGTAAGTGTCGTGGACAAGGATAAGGTCTCACAGGAATCAAGCAGGTTGCGGGGGAGCTTTTCAAGTACGTTCCTGATTCCAATCTTTAAATCATCTTTTGTAGTAAGCGCTTTGGCAGATGCCAAGACCTCTTTTGTATTTAATTCATACACAACGGCGTCCGTATATGTGCCGCCGGTGTCAATTCCGATTCCTTTCATAATTTTCCAAACCTTCCTGCAACAGCCCGGTCCAAGGCCGGACTGTTACACAGCATCCCGTATTACGGGATGCTGCCATGGGTAAAACTTATTTTTTACTGTAATAGGTATCGACAGCTTTGAAGAAAGCTTCAATATTGTCCCAGTTAGAAAGCGGCGGAATATCACAGCCTGATGAAATCAGGAAATTCGGATATTTTTCGCAGCAGCGTTCCATCAGATTGATTGTCGCCTCTGTAATAGATTCCACGGTTCCGTTTTTGAACTGTCCCGCCGGATCGATATTGCCTGCGCAGACGATATCTGCCGGGATATGAGGGAGCATTTCTTCCATATCGATGGCGTTGCCGAAATGTAAGATCGGACAGCCGATGGAAAGGATGGAATCAATCTGCTGGATTGTACAATTGCCGCAATTGTGGTATACAACGATGAATTCATCGGTCTGGACGGTGTCTACGATTTTCTTCATATATACGGCAGAAAATTCTTCAGACAGAAACGGGGAGAGCAGCCCTGCCA
>ERZ808046.1008-NODE-1008-length-15379-cov-4.471115_pt1 | contig 15379 bp, 18 predicted proteins | sample MGYA00380196_ERZ808046 | MGnify/ENA primary metagenome ERZ808046 (study PRJEB31490, sample SAMN06133421) | mouse gut metagenome | isolation source: Z6_2 | host: mice | place: China: Chengdu | collected 2015-05 ...
CCAACCTGCATGGGTTCCGGACGGAAGAAGAACTGTACCGCACAGTGGAGGAATTCGCTTACGTCACTTACAACCATACAACGGCTTTTTTCTTTTGCCGTTGTACGGCAGATTTACAATACGGATATTTTACACAATTAATAAATACTCTTTTTGTTTTTACGGCTTAATCCGTTCAAAATTAAAACTGCAAGAACCATACAAACTATCAGAATAACTAAGCTGGCTGCTTTGTTTCCGATTGTTGCTTCATAATATCCTGAAAGCTGGAACACCGCAGTAATCGGGTAAACAGTTTTCAGAGTTTCAGACATACTTGCAAACAGACCGGCAAAGGAATAGATTTCAGTAAATACCAAAGCAAGCCAATACCCTTTTTTTATACGGGCTACTAATGCCACAATCGGTGAAATAGCAAGAAATACGCCAATACCATTTACAAAATAGGTAAAAAGGAAGCCCCATACTGTCTGAATAGATAATGTTCCGAAATGCATTATAGCTTCAACCGCAAAAGTAATTACAAACAGCAGAAGATAAATCAAAATACTGAAAACCATTGCAACGATCATTTTAACAACAGTCAGTTTCGCTTCATCTACTGGCACAAGCCGCAGTGATTTCAGAGTATCTTCCTGTTCCTCCCGGCAAATCATATAGCTGCCTAACAATGCAATGACAGCCGGAAGCACAAAAAAGGTTGCCAAAGACTGTGCGGCAGTCATAAACCAGCCAGCCCCATCTATATATCGTGAACCCTTAAATACAAACTGCCCCTCTGCAAAGACGATAACAGCAATCATAACCACTGCAAAGACAGCAATCCAAACGATTTTAGAATGACGAAGTTTTCGGCGTTCAGCCCAAAGTAATTGTTTCATACTATCCACCTCACTTTCTTTTTCCTAAAGCCAATATAGCCAACACCACTGAACCCGCACACCATATTGCAATACATATAAATGCAGCCGGAATATTAAGAGTTTGTGTCAAAACCACACCGGGAATATCACGCATGACAATGGCGGTCATACTGGATAAAGGGTGTAGATACATATTAACCATAAGCAGAATAAAACCAAGAAACGTATAAACCAGAGTTAAACATACTGGAAATATATAACTTTTTCCGGCAGCCGCAACCGCTAAAAGCGGCAATATGGCGAAAGAGGTTAATATAGCAATTTCCATACATTTTTTTAGCAAGTAACAAAAACTGCTCCATTCAAATGTTATATAACCGGGAAGCGTACCAAAAATCACGGACAATCCGGCTGTGAGCAGCATAAAACAAATAGAATAAGACAGCACAACAATAAATTTACTGAAAAAATATTTTGTCTTGCTAATCGGTACAATCCACAACTGTTTAAGCATATCATTTTGGTGTTCATCATACATAAGCATAGTGGAAAATACCCCCAATACGACAGGAAGTATAATCCAAGGCGTGTAGCTGAAAGCAGTCCATTTATAAAATTGTATTGTATCTATGCCTGTCTCTCTAATATCTCTAAAATAAAAGATTGCAAGAAATGGCATGAGAAGAGCTGCCAACAGCATTAACAGGATAAACTTTCTACGGCGCAGTTTTAGAAATTCTGTTTGTGTCAATTTAAGCAATGCCTTCTCCCCCTGTAATTTTTTTGAAATAGTCCTCCAATGTATCATTACATAATTGAGAACTGATAACTGCCACATCCTGCACCACAAGAGCCTTATTGACAGCCGCCATATCCAATGACGTATTATAAATCCGCAGGGAGTGGTCGTCCTGTACGGAATAATCTGTAACTCCGAATTGCCTTTCCAAAACAAGAGAAGTTTTCGGAATATCAGAAACTTGCAGAAGTATATATTTACTGTTTTTTCTTTTCAGTGTTTCCATGCTGTTTTCTTCCAGTAAGACACCGTGATCAATAATGCCAATATCATCAGCCAATAATGCAATCTCGGACAGGATATGACTGGAAATGAGGATTGTTTTCCCATGTTCGGTACTCAAGTCTTTAATAAAATCTCTTACTTCTGCAATGCCGATAGGGTCAAGACCATTCGTAGGTTCATCTAAAATCAACAGCTCCGGGTCATGCAAAATAGCATTTGCAATACCAAGACGCTGTTTCATTCCAAGAGAATATTTGCTGAACAGCTTTTTGTCCCGATAAGGGAGACCGACAATATCCAAAGCATTTTTTACAGCATTTGGGGCAGCAGTACCACGCAGCTTCGCAAATATTTCAAGGTTTTCCGTACCTGTCAGGTTTGGGTAGAAGCCGGGTGTTTCAATAATAGCCCCAATCCGGGGATATACCCGTTTTTCCCTTCCTTTGATATTTTGTCCGAACACATCTATTTCCCCAGAAGTAACAGGGGTTAATCCCAAAATCATTTTCATTATTGTGGTTTTGCCAGCTCCATTACGCCCCAGCAGTCCGTATATCCGCCCTTTTTCTACATGGATATTAACAGCATTGACCGCTGTCTGCTCACCATATTTTTTTGTTAACCGCTTTGTTTCAATCACATAGCTGCACATAATATTTCCTCACTTTCTTAATTATCGTGGTCTTTCTAAATCACATAGTTATACAAGTTTCCGCTTGCTGAATAGTTGGTAAAAACTCTTCAAAATGTTTTCTTCTGTAAAACAATTACAGAAACGATTGTCGAAATAATGCCTATAGCCAGTAAAGAAACAGAACAAGTCATCGGTGATGCTGTTATTACAGCATTTCCTGTCCAACTGTTTACCATTTCAATAGCGGCAGGTGAAATGTGGGGATAAATTCCCATAACACTCGCCAAGGGGTGCAGTCCCATGAGCTGGGACGGGGCAAGCACAACAGGCACAAGATAAAGTAATACAGCCCCAATCGGTAAAATGTACCCTTTTGATAGCGTTGCTAAAAATATGATTGGGAGCATGGCAACCGGGATCAGCGCACCGCCAGCCAAAAACAATAGCCCCGCCTGTAGTATTGTTTCCGTATTCAAATCAGTAAAGCCGCCAGCAATTAAGCCGCCAACGATACAGATAACAAAGGTAAACAGGCATAGCCCCAATGACATAAGGATTACAACCGCTATCTTTGAAAAATAAAGCTGTGCTTTGGAAACCGGAATAATCAAAAGTCCTTTTAATGTATCGTTTTTCTGTTCATCAAAGAACAATGTGGTGGCAAACATCCCCAACACGATAGGCAGAAACAGGCTTGTAAGGTTCTTAAATGCCAAAGTGTATAAGTCACCAAAGCTATCCATGAGAGGACTGCTTCTTGATATGCTGCAGGCACGCTCAACCGCAAATACTCCCAAAATAGCAGTAAGAATAAAAATACCCCAAACTGTCTTATTCCGTTTCCATTTCAGTATCTCAGTAAAGATAATTGTCATTGCCTTTTCCTTCTTTCCAATTCCTAATTATATAGCATTAACCTTGCCAAAACCTTGCCGAAACCTTGCTTTTTTCATGTTTTCCTCCAATGAATATACAAAAAGCCCTGTGCTGTTACAGAGCTTTTGGAAATAGTATCGTAAATGTTGCACCCATTCCGGGATTGCTGTCTGCTTTAATTTTCCCATTGTGAGCATTTACAAGTTCTGTCGTAATAGATAGCCCCAAGCCATTGTCATAAGTCGCTTGTATGCCTGCTCCGATTGTTTTTGTTGGATAAGCTGTGACTGGTTCTTGACCGCAATTTCATTGATTGCATAGCAAATACGCTTTGTCATATCGCTTTTTCTCGCCAAAACCCGTCGGTTCGGATTACCGGACTTTATATCTTCAAGGGCTTCTTCAATAATAGATAATTGTCCTCTTACACGCCTAAGTTTCGTAATAAAAAACAGGACAGCCAAAAGCGCTGTACAGAGAGCAATTAATAAAAATGAATTTAAGTTCATGTTATGCCTCCCTGTTAAATCGGTAACCAACGCCCCGGACAGTCAGAATATAAAAAGGGTGTTCTGGGTCTGGTTCGATTTTTTTCCGTAATTTGCTGATAAACGACATGATATTGCTATCATCAAAAGCATACTCTTCCTCCCATACATGGGTATAAATCTGCTTTTTTGTAAACACTTTTCCTTTATTTGCTGCAAGGAAAGAAAGCAGATCAAATTCTTTTCCTGTAAGTTCCACTTGTATATCATTAACCAAAACAAGACGGTTAAGGTTATCTATCGTCATTCCTTGAAATACCATACAATCCGTTTCTGTGCCAGAAACAGTATTGAACAATGTAAAACGCCGGATAAGAGAATTTACTCGTGCCATAAGCTCGTTAATGCTAAATGGCTTTGTCAGATAATCGTCTGCCCCCATCCTTAAGCCGGAAACCTTATCTTCCTCACCGCTTTTTGCGGTAAGCATAAGAATGGGAACATTGCTTGTCTGCCGTACTTGTTGCAACACTTGAAAACCGTCTAAATCGGGCATCATAATATCAAGAATAATAAGTGAACAGGTATCTTTGATTTCCTCCAATATATGCAGTCCTTCTATCCCGCCGCCTGCGATAACCGCAGTAAGGTTTTCCCGCTCTATGCATTTTTTCATAAGTGCGCAAAGTTCTTTATCATCATCTATAATTAAAACTTTATTCATGTTTTTCTTCCTTTCTGCTTTTAATCGGACATCTGTTGGTTTTTCTGCGTCCTTTAGTATCAGCCATAAACGACTAAATTTTGCTACCCCCGGTATGCGGTTTTCCTCACATAGCTTTTGTACCCGTCTTTCTGAAATGCCCCATTTCTTCGCTGCTTCCGGAGCGGAAATAAACTCTAACATCTTCATTCACCCTTTCTCTAAATTCTGCCATATAATTATATGCGGTCAGGCGAATCATTTCAAGTGTTTAAGGACTGCATCATGGAAATGTGCATAACTGGCTATGAAACTATGGAAAACCCCATTCACAGCCTGCGGAAAAGCAAAAGCAGCTTTCCCACATCCTGCAAACAGGGTTTCCCACAGTTCCATAAACACAGCCAGTTATACGACATTCCCACAATGCCTGCGCCTACGGAATCCATCTCTCTATCTATTTCTTTGTTAGAAACATCTTTTTACAGACCTATTCCCGCCATTCTTGCGAAAACGGCTTTTCGCCCGATAAGTTCCGACTGTTTTTCTTTTGTCAGGCTCTCAAACACACCCTTATACCCTTTTTCCAGCAATGGAGTACCTTTTGCGATAAGATACAGCTTCATATCAAGCCATTCCTGCCATAATGCTTCAAACAATGCCTTGCCGTCCGTAAAAGTTGCATCTTCCTCAAAGCCATGCGGCGGCGTATAATATTTGAGCATCACAAAACCATATCTGCCTACATCAAGCACTACAATATCCGCCATTTCGTACAGCTCTGCAAACGCATCAGCCACCTTTTGACATTTTGCACGTTCTTCATCTGTGATATAAATCTTCTTTTCCATATTGCTTTACCTCGTTTCTTATAAAATTTTACCATATTCATTTTATAAGAACCACCTGCACACCAGCTTTTATTCCTCTTGTTTTTGGCAAAACCCACTTTACTAACAATTCACTTCCGTAAACATGGTTGCAAGATTGGAACTTATCATGCCGGAGAGCAGCTCCCGCATCCACTGCTCGATTGCCTCAAAAATGTTATCAAACATGAGTCAAGCTCCTTTCCCGCCTTATCCGAACAGGTTTGCAAGGAGCGGCACCAGCTGTGTGCCGATAAGCGCCACCCCTCCGCCTGCCATAAGCTGTGTCATACCTAAATAGTTGAATAATAATCGAAATGATTGTGAAACTTCAAGATTTGATTGCGTTTTGTAGATATTTCTCCGCCACAGGGGATAAACTTTATTCCCCTGTATGCGGTTTTTGAAAGCATCAGCCTAACTTTTTACCGTTAGCTGGCTTCCCTGTTTCATAAAATTAAAGTGTATCTCCACTGTTGTGTTGCGTTTTCTCTCTGCCATATCCTCATGGACAACAATCTCTTTGATGAGCAGATGTAACATTTCCCTGTCAAGTTCCTTAATGTCTGCATACTGCCTTATCAGTCACAGCCACTTTGAATTGTCCTCCTGCTCCTTTGCCGCCCCATTAAGACGCTCACGCATCGTATCCGCCTTTTTCTGCAAAGTTTCCTGTTCGGTCTGTGCTTTCTCCATCATGCGGGTAAAATTCGTTTCGTTAATCCTGCCCGCTACCCAGTCCTCATAGAGTTTGGAAATCAGTATATCCAGTTCGGAAAGTCGGCACTCACCCTCGGAAAGTTTTTCTTTTATGCGCCTGCTTTCTTCCTCACTGTCTCACTGTCAGCTTTTCCGTAGTTCCTCCATGACTTTCGTTTCATCCGCAAGGGCGAGTGCCGCACAGGAGCGTATCTGCTCCAAAACAATCTGATACAGCGTATCAAGCTCCAACCGGTGCTGGCTACAATGCGCCACACCGTAACGGTTATACTTGGCACAGGTCAGTATCCTTGTTTTTGCCTTTGCATTTGCCACACGCTGGTTCATGGTACTGCCGCACTCCCCACATTTGACAAGCCCTGCAAATATTCCATAATTGCCCCATGCGTCCGGTCTTTTGCGCATCTTCACCTTTTCCTGCACAAGATTGTAGGTATCCATGTCCACAAGCGGCTCATGCACGTTCTCCACCTGAATCCATTCCTCCGGCTTTTTATCCCCAATCCAGCCGACCTTGAAACGGTAGTCCGCTTTCTGTGACGCTATCGTGCCGATATAGACGGGATTGGCGAGTATCTGCTTGATTGTGGAGAAATCCCACATATAGATACCCTTTTCGCCATATTCCTTCTCCCATTTTGTCACATGGTTGCGCAAGCCTTTCTTCCTGTTCCACCAGCAGGGGGCAGGGATTTTCTCGTCCTCCAGCCTGCGCCTGATCCAGTTCGTCCCATGTCCTTCAGCCGCCCAACTGAATATTTTCTGCACAATCCAAGCGGTGTCTTTATCCGGTATCAGGAAGTTTTTGTCCTCTGGTGACTTCATGTAGCCAAACGGTGCGATACATCCGGTAAACTTGCCCTTTTTCGCCTTGATGACGTAAGAAGAATGTACCTTTTTCCCGATGTCCTTTGAATAAATCTCGTTGAAAACGCTGCGGAATGCGATAAGGTCATCATCTTTCCCCGTATCCACGCCGTCCGTCACGCCTATGTAGCGGATATGGTGTTTTGGAAAAAATTCGTCCCTCAACTGTCCCGAATGTGTGCTGTTTCGGGTAAGCCTTGACATATCCTTAGTTACCACAATGTCAATCTTGCCCTGTTTGCAGTCGGCTAACATTCTCTGGAAGTCCGGTCTGTCCATGTATAAGCCGGAATACCCGTCATCAGCGTACACGCCTGCAACGGTATACCCATGTTCCTGACACCACGTTTCCAGCATATCACGCTGGTTGTGTATGCTTGCGCTTTCCCCGTCAAGGTTATCGTCCTTTGAGAGCCTACAATATATGGCAACTCGGAAGTTGCTGTGAAGCTGTTGTAATGCTGCGAAATTAGAATCCATCATGCTGTCCTCCGTTTTCCGCAAAACCAACAGTTGTACCGCCAACATTTGCTTCACTGTCTTTAGTATAGTCTGTATATTGTGTTTTGTCAATACTATATATTGTTTTATCAATATCAGTATCTCGCATATCTGCCCCATTGATGCGGTACTGCCTTTGTATCAGCTTCATAAATGCCTGCTGTCCGCTCTGTTTTCCGTCAAAAACCGTTTTTACTGTAATATCTGCTTTTGCACTGGTGCAATTACTTGTCACATTATCCATAATCTTAATCCTTTCCATTTCCGTAATTGCCCTGACGCTGTACAAGGATATGGACTTATTGGCACTGCCATATCCATAAGTTTCTGAAAAATGCCACAAAAAAACAGGGAAACAAATCTGAATCATCAGTTATTCCCTGCTTCAATGCTAAAATATAAAATTTTCACTCTGCTTTGATAGTCTACACCGTTTGAAGTCCTGCAAGCTGTTCTACTTCTGTTACGCTGAGTTCAGAACATTCTGCAATTTCCTCAATTGTGAGTTTTCCCATTTTTAACAGTTTAATTGCTGTTTTTTTCTTTGTCAGGTCTATTCCCTGATTCAAAATCTTTCTTGCTTCTGTTTCAATCAATGCTCCGCCCATCATATCACCTACACCTTTCTGCACATTCTCATATTTTTGTGCAATCTCCTTAATCACGTCACTGGAAAGCTCTATGATCGTGCGTCTATCAAACGCCCCGATCACTCCCTGCTGTTCCAATTTGTCAAGCCTTTCTAAAATTATCTGATACTCTGCCTTCAATTCCGCCAGTTTCTGTTCATTACTATTATACTCCGGAAAGCTGTTCTCATGTGAAAAAATGTAAAACGGAATCAGCATCAGCAGAAGTATTTCAAAAATATCGTCAAGTGAATATTTCTGTACTTTCATAATCGGTATGTCATACTTCACTGTTCCGCCCGGTGTAACAATCACATATTTCATTTTGTCCGGTGTCTTTTTGTAAGTGCGGAGATACAGAACCGCCGTATTGGGAAATGTCACAGTCAATGTTTCCTCCGTAACCTCGCCCTCATCAAGCGCTATCTGCGCATCATACTCAAAAAGCCTTATGGTGTTTCTTCCGTCCGGCAGGCTGCTTTCACACTCAACATGGTATTTCTTCGGTATCTTCCCGAAAACCGTAAAATTCGTATCTGTAATCCGTTCCTTGTCCGCTTCATCCTGCTGGTCTAAAAAATGTTCATTTGGGAAAAAACGGATTTCTTCGTCCCCTGTATATGTTTCCCCGAAAATCTCGTTGATTACAGGGATAATCAGTTTCCGGCAGTCATTTAAGATTGTGCGGAACGCCCCGTCATATATATTTGCCATGTGTTATTCCTTTCTTTTTTGTGGTTTTATCATATCATTTTTTCATTGCAAATTCAAGAACCGTACAGCATTTCACACTGTTTCATGCTTTAAAATGCCTGAAGCATTCTCCATATTTGCCCTACCCCTGCCTATCCGGTAATTCTTCCCTGAAAAAGCAACAGGAACACACCTCTCCATGATACGGTCATAGATGCGCCCATGTTCCAAATCTGCCGGATTACACAGTTCTTCCAGTGACAGGTTTGTTGTAATGATAAACGGTTGTCCGCTTTTGTAGCGCTCATCAATCACAAGATAAACCGTTTCCAGCGCATAGGAAGTGTCACGTTCCACGCCTAAATCATCAATGATAAGAAGTTTGTACTGGTTCAAACTTTTCAGATACTCATTCTTTTCGCCGCTGTACAGCCCCTCCGAGTGCATTTAACAGTTTCGGGAAACTTGTCATCAGCACAGGGATATTCTTCTCCATGAGCGCATTGGCAATACAGCCTGCAAGGAATGTCTTGCCCGTTCCTACATTGCCCCAGAACAATAACCCCTGCCCGTTTTTCTGAAATTCTGCAAAATGCCCCACATAACGGCGTGCATATTGGGCGCAAAGGTGCGTTTCATCACAGTTTGCAAACGTGTAATCAAAGAAAGTACTGTCCTGCAATCCTGCGCTTTTCATCTGACGGATATGCAGAAGTTCTTCCTCCTCCCTGTGTTTTTCACGCTCCCTCTCCATTTCCTCTGCCGCACACTGGCAAAGACAGCCGACAACTCGTTCCACCCCCAAGAATGAGATTTTTTTCTGCTTTTTTGTATGGCATTTTCCGCACATCAAAAGCCCCGTTTCAGTATCCATGTAAACATCAGCCGCTTTCGTCCCCTCATTTGCGGCATTTTCCATTTCTTTCAGCACTTCATCAACAACCGCACCGATCATAAGCTGTCACCCTCCTTAAAACTGCCATTATAAGTATACCCTCTCCTTGTTTCCCGTTCTTTTTCCAAATCCGCTCTTTTCCAGCATTCCATAGTGGCTAAATGGTTTTTATATGTTCTTCCTGAATATTCCATGTATTCCGATAAATGTTCTATCATAGACAGGTAATCTGCCGGAACGTCATTTTTCAGCGTTTCCAGTTCCCTATCCGTAAGAATGACATTCCCATATTTCCCATAAGGGCGTGGGAGAGTGCCTTTTTCTCTCTCACTCTCTCTTTTATCTAAGTTCTTATCTCTATTCTCTATACTCTTATCTCTAATCTCTGGTGGACAGAATTGGGACAAAGGTGGGACATTGTCCCGATTCTGTCCTATGTCAGTATTTTTGTCTGTCAAAAGCAACATATTCTCCTCCGCTTTCTGCCTGCGGTATCTTGCCTTGCGCTCCCCATCGGACGAACCTTTCCCCGTCATTTCCTGAATTTCCGGCATATAAAAGATGTTGTCCTCCAAGACTTCCACAAGACCAAGCTGCATAAACGCCCGCATTGCCCTCTCAACTGTGCCGACCTCATGCCTTGTAAGCAGTGCAATCATCTCTGCTGAAAGCGGTGTTATCTCATTCAAGAGCAGTTTCCCGTTATGCTGTAATGATTTCAAATATAGCTTGAGCAGAATATTCACATAAAGGACACCATCTTTCGAGCCTTCCAGCACTACTATCTCACGCTGGTCAAAAAAATCCTCCTTGAGCTTGAGGAAATAGTATTTCCTATTCTCTGCCATAATTACCCCTTTCCTTTTTTGCGCTTTTTTTCTCCCCAAAATTGGGAAGTATTTCATTCTGTTTTGTTTTATACCTCTGAACCATTGCCGTCTTGTCCACAATCTCCGCAAGTTCCCCAAGTATGGCGTCATTTTCCGCCAAATCGTGTTTTATCCTTGCACTTTCTGCTTTCAGCCCGTCAAGTTCCTTTTTCCACGTTTTCGGAAGCAGCTTATCCGTACCGCTCATATTTTTCAATCCTGTGCGGTAGGAGAGAGCAGTTTCAATCTTATCTGCATTTTTGTCATAATAAGACTGCTTCCGTCTGCCGGAAAGACTTTCATACTTTTTCAGGTATTCCGCATACGGCTTGTAAGCTTGATAAATATCCACGATATTGGACATCTTTTTCAGCTTTGCATTTAACTCACGCTGTTTGTGAATGTTGTCGCTCCGCTGTTTTTTTGTTTCCTCTGCCAGCCTGTGCAAATCTTCAAGTGTTTCAATTTTGTGCGATTGCAGGAATGACACCATAGAGGAAAAACTTTTTATGTTGCCCGTTTTCGTGTCTGTGCGCTGCCGGATATTGTTGTCCTGAATAAATGCGCTGCGGTTTTTCTGCCATTCCATCAGGATTGCGGTTAAGCTGTCCTCTTTCTTTTCCTGTGCAGGCGCTTCATTTTCTTTCTCCTGTCCAGCCGATTTTTTCTCTTTTTCAAGAAAAGCAATCTTATCCGTCAGACGCTCAATGTTCTCCATACTGGATATGATGAGTTCATTGATTTTTTTAATCTCCCTGTTCATGTTGCCGATTTCCGTCTTAATGCCCCTGCGTTCCATTGCGGTCACTGCCGCACCCATGTGGATCGTTGGTAAAAGGTCTATTCCCTGTCTTTCAAAAGAACGGTGTTCTGCCGTTATCTCATAGCCGTTCTTTTTATAAAAATCAGTTTCAATATCTGCCCACAATGCCCGCCATTTTTCCACGTTTCCCTTATCGTCCCAGTCAGTGGCATAAACCTTATGCGATTTGTAATCGTTTCCTTTGGGAGTTGGAATTTTCTGACCGTTTTTATCAAGGTCATATTCCCTCCAGCATTTCTTTTTGACAAAGCTTCCGTCTTTTTCAAACGGGCGCATGGTGAGCATGAGATGACAGTGCGGGTTCGGATTCTCATGGTCAGGATTGTGCAGGTTCATGTCAACGACCATTCCCTTATCCCTGAAAAATTCTGCAAGCGTTTTCGCCGCCTTTAACCGTTCGTCCGCATCGAGTTCATAGGGCAGTGAAAATTCAATTTCCCTTGAAAGCTGCGCCCTGCTCCCTTTTTCAAAATTTTCAACTGCGTTCCATAAAACGGAACGGTCAGTAAATTCTTTCGGTGCATATTCAGGCAGTAAGATTTCAGAATATATCACATGACCTTTCCTTGAAAAATCTTTTATCTCCCCGTCATATTCGCAATATATCTTTGTCCCACTCCGGTATGCAGCGGAAGCCACCGCCGACTGCGGTTTTTCCCCGCCCCTGCTGATAATCGTTGCATTAAGGTGTATCATTTTCGTGCTTATATGTATCCCCTCCTTTTTCTGCTTTTTCGATCCCCGACGGAAAACGTAGCTTTGCTACGTTTGACAAGGGTGCACTTATACACGCTTCGCGTGTGTGCGCCCTGCGGGGCTTTGCCTGCCTTGCGGCAGACAACAGGGGAAACGACAATTCCCCTACGGGCTTGCGCCCTACCCCTTAGTGGACTTTGCGTTCAGATAAAGGCTAAAGAACAGCCTTTATCTGCCCACAAAGTTTTGCATTGCCGCCCGTCACGTTTCGGCGAATAATTTCATTCCGTCGGGGATTGTGGTTTTATTTTTTCTGCCAAAATATTCTGCATAGTCCGGCGGAAAGATAAGTCCGCAAACAACGCATTCAGAATATCCTTTACCCTGTCATCATCAAGCACCGCAAGCTGTTCTTTGGAAACACCCAGCTTTTCCCTGAGAAGGTATTCAAAGTGGCTTCCCCATACAATGTTTCGGTGTCGGCATTCTTTTTCCGTCATGCCCTTTATCTGGTTGCGGAGTTTCGCTTCCCTGTGTTTTGCAATGGCAAGCTCTGCCTTGGTTTTTTGTAATTCCGCATCAATCACATCTCGGCGTGTTTGTTTACTTTCACTCATTTTTTCACTTCCTCTCTGCCCGTAACGCTGTTAATAATGGATATAAATACAGGCATACAAAAGAGGACACCCATATGCTGAATGTCCTCCGCCCGTGTTTCATCACACCCGTTTATTTTTCATTAAAATCCATGTCAAACTGCCATGTAATAAACATGAGCCTCTGCACAAGCCTTTCAAACAGTTCATTATTAAATCTGCTGTCCTCCATGCTTAATGCCGCCATGTATGGCTTGAACAGCCTTATCACTTCCTGCATGGCGTTGTAATCGCCTGACACTGCCTTTTCCAATGTTTCAAAAGTAATGTTCCTGCCGCTGTATTTACCATTCATAACGCATTTCCTCCATCATCCGGCGTAGCTTTTTCATGGCGCTGTTCCTTCGTGCGCAGACTGTTGGTCTTACCATGTCAAGGATTTCCCCAATCTCCCTGTCGTTTAGACCGACAATATAATACATCAGGACAATCTGCCTGTGTCCGTCCGGCAGCTCCCTCAGTGCCTGCGCCAAGTCACCGTCCACTATGCCGATTTCATGCCCCATAACCTGAAAATAATCGGCATGGTATGTATCAAAAATCCTGCCCGCCATGCCAAGCTGTTTTGCAGTAAGCATATCAATATGGGATTCACGTTCCGCCCTGTATTTCCGTTCGTTGTAATAGTTCAGCTTTTCATACTTCAGGGCAGTACGGCAGAACAGTACAAACTGCCGCACCTTTTTATCTTCTTTATCTTCTCTTTCTGTCAATGTCCCGTCCTCCATTTCTAAAAACAACTGTATCTGAAACGAAGAACGGACTGGCGGGGAACGGCAGCGTTTATTTGATACAAAATACAGAAAAGCGTTCATTGGTTTTCTTCCAACAAACGCTTTGTGTATTCAACGTTATGCAACACTCATTTGAATAGCCTAACATCCATTTAATGTATCTTTTCAGCGCTGATTTCATAAAGTCCGGCATAATCGCCATTTGTAATTTCAAGGCGCGCCGGTTCATCCGGATAATAAATAATCATGGTAGTATCATCGTCACAGGTGTAAACTCTCCAATTATTCTCCTGCTGAAAGTTATCAGCCTCAGCAGAATACAGAGTAAGACCATTGACGGCAAAATACAGCATGCCATAATCGTCAAAAGATACCTCCAATCTGTTCCCTTTATCATCTATAAAAATGTTCTCCCTCATATACCAGTCATCATCAGCAGCATTCGGTTCTACAACATCCAGTTCCACTGTATTTGGTTTTGCCGTATTTGGTTTTGCCGTATTTGGTTCCGCCGTATCTGAATTTCCGTCTGATGCCGCTTTTTCTGTATCATTATGTTCTTCGTTCGGTGTTATTTCCTCTGTTTCGCTAAAGCTATCCTGCTCTGTATTCTTTTTGTCTTCCGCTTCAATTACGCCTTGTCCAATATCTTCGCTGCCGTCTATGCTGCTGCATCCATACAGCCCACACAGCATAGCCATTACCACAAATGCTCCTGTTAAGTATCTTACATTCTTTTTTATCATTGAAATTTCCTCCCTTCAAGTTTTCATAAGGCAAAAAGTCAGTCGCTCTTTCATTTTGTCTGTCCGAAACATTTTCATGGTATCGCTGCAAAAGCAAAGGCATTCGCCATCAACTCCAGCCTTTCATCATTCACGTCAGTAATATCTGACATATCACCGAAAATATTTATCACAACAAAAGACTTCTCCCTCTCTGCAATGATGTATGTATTTGTACCTGCACCGCCGGCAAAAAATACCTTTTCCCCGTTTTTCGTTGTATATTCCCGTATATTGTATTCCGTAAGGTTTCCGAAGTTAAGATAGGCAGATGTAAAATAGCCTTTTACAACACGCACAAATTGATAACTCACTTCACTGATTGATGAGCCCGCAAGTATCGCGCTGCCTTCCATAAGAAACGCCCCGTCATACAGATATCCGGATAAAACAGTCTGTTTCACATTCTCTGATGACATTTCGCAAAAATCCCCAACTCCTGCCTTACGGCACAGATCACTGTAATCATCGGCACTCTGAAATCCGCTCAATTTCGACAGATTATACTTTTCACATATCTCGTCTATCTTCTTTTCCATCTCCGTCGAGTAACAATTATATGCTTCATATTCATACCCTGCTTCCACCGGTTCGTTTCCGGCTTGTGCAAGAATTGAGGAGTCTGTATCATATCCCTCGCAAAAATCCCACCATTCCTCACACGCCTGATATTCCGCACTGTTCATAAGCGCCTCTAACGAAGCGTTGTTTTGCTGCTGCGGCGTTTCTCGTTCTGTAACAGATGTCTCCTTTTCATCTGCCGCTCCTTCCATTATCCTTTCCGCCTGTTTGGCATCGTTATCTGTCACATCTCCCGTATTCTGACACGCCGTCAGGCTGCTCGTCATTATTATTGCCGTAATCAAAACCATTATTACTTTTTTCTTTATCATAATATATTTCTCCTATTCCACAATTTCTTATGGTATCGCTGAAAAGTCAAATAGATTTGCCAATTCTTCCAGCATTTCATCACTCATCTCAAATGTGTCCGACCGCAAATCACCCAGAACATTCACTACGATAAAAGAATTATCCCTCTCTTCAATAATCA
>ERZ808046.1010-NODE-1010-length-15335-cov-6.955368_pt1 | contig 15335 bp, 8 predicted proteins | sample MGYA00380196_ERZ808046 | MGnify/ENA primary metagenome ERZ808046 (study PRJEB31490, sample SAMN06133421) | mouse gut metagenome | isolation source: Z6_2 | host: mice | place: China: Chengdu | collected 2015-05 ...
ACCCCGCTGCACGGCATCCGAGCCGGTAAAGTACCCCTTTCGGGCATCCAGCCCCTCGCCGCAGGCGACTTTAAATGGGCTGGATGCGTTGCTATTCGCGGCTTCCCGGGCCGTGAATAGTAACAAAGCTGTTGTGAATCGTAATCTATTTTTAGGGGTTGATTACAAGTGTATGCTGCGGTATGGTATAGTTATAAGGTAATCAGATTAAGAAACTGACAGATTAACATAAAATAGGATGGTGTCGTTATGGCAAGAACAGTTGGGATTGGGCTGCAGGAAGATTGTCTGGATCCGGGAGAAAAGCAGGACTTTGAAAATGTTTCAGCTGATATGGAAACATATGAAGCGTATCTGTCATTGCAGCAGCTGTCAGGATATCTCTGCAAATATTATAAGAAAAAAGTAATTATCCTCTTGGACGAATATGATACTCCCATGCAGGAAGCTTACTCTGGAGGCTATTGGAATGAATTGATTTCTTTTATAAGAAGTCTTTTCAATGCAACCTTCAAAAACAATCCTTACCTTGAGCGGGCAATTATGACTGGTATTACCAGAGTCAGCAAGGAATCCGTCTTCTCGGATTTGAATAATCTGGTCGTTGTGACAACAACCTCAAAAAAATATACAGATGCATTTGGCTTAGGCATTACTAAAGGATGACGTCGATGCTATGAATGTCTATATGAACCGGATTGCACTCTCGACATTCAGTTTTTTTGACAGCGGCAATAAGCCTTCCTCCGAAAGTGAACCGGAGCGATTTTATCATGGCTTTGTCCTCGGTCTTATGGTGGATTTGGAAGACCGCTATATCATTACCTCGAACCGGGAAAGTGGGTTTGGACGGTATGACATTATGCTGGAACCGAAAGATGTTCATACATCTGGAATCATCCTTGAATTTAAAGTCTTGGACACGATAAAAGAAAAGGAGCTGTCTGATACTGCGCAGGCAGCATTGCGCCAGATTGACGAAAAAAATTATGCAGCATCTTTAACCGCAAAGGGAATCAGTAAAGACAATATCCGCAAATACGGTTTTGCTTTCCAAGGGAAAAAATACTCATTGTAAGCGGTAAATGATTCGATACAGCGATGTCTTGCTTTCCTATAAGCCATGTAACGGTTAATCTCTGCCGCCATATATCCGGCGCCATACCCGTTATCGATATTCACCACTTTTTACTGTAGCAGATGTAGCTGTCAAGCTGGCAGATGTTCTGGAAATCGAACCGTCCCTGCTCTATGATGATTTCTCTCGTTTCCTTGCTGTACCCTATACCGAAACACTAAAGAACGTTAGAACGACTTTGGGGCTGTCACAGAAGGCTTTTGCGGAGCAAATAGAGGTTGTACCCAGTTACTATTATAAGCTTGAAGAAGGCAATCATAGACCGTCACGAAAGGTTTAGTTTGAAAGTAAATCATATTCTTTATTGACATTGAAATTTTCTCAGGATGTTTGTATAATGAAGGAAGATAATACGTAAGATAATACGCAAGACCATGGAGGTGCTTTTTATGGGAGAATATAAACCGCCTTTCACGATAACAAATGAAATTTTATCGTATGTATCGTCGATTTCTGAAAAAATCGGACGCATAATAGCTACCAATAATCATGAAGCAAAACCGCATCTGAGAAAAAACAACAGAATCAAATCCATTCATTCCTCACTGAAAATCGAAGCCAATTCTTTGACGTTGGGACAGGTTAGAGATGTCATTAACGGCAAGGCAGTACTTGGTGAACAAAAGGAAATTCAAGAAGTAAAGAATGCTTATGCTGCGTATGAACGATTTTCTGAAATTGATCCATATAGCATCGAACATTTGAAGTTGTTTCATAGCATTATGACAAAATATGTTGTAGAGGAATCCGGCGACTTCCGTCATGGTGAAGAAGGTGTTTTCAACGGCGATCAGTGTATCTTTATGGCTCCTCCGGCACGATTCGTACCGGGGCTTATGGAAGAGTTGTTCAATTGGATGATGTCAGTAAAAAATGATGTACATCCACTTATTTTGAGTTGTGTATTCCACTATGAGTTTGTGTTCATCCATCCTTTTTCAGATGGAAATGGCAGAATTGCAAGATTGTGGCATACAGCGATTCTGGCAAGATGGAAGCCAGTATTTGAATATATTCCAATCGAAAGTCAGATTGAGAAGTTCCAGAATGAATATTATGAAGCTATCGCCAGATGCCATGTTGCCGGAGAATCCACGATTTTTATCGAGTTTATGTTGTCGCAGATTGATAAGATACTGGATGAGATCTCTGTTCAAGTCAATGAAGAAGATGAACACCTTTCTGAAACTGTCAAAAAACTGCTCGATGTTATGGAATACGATATTCCTTATACAAGCAAAACACTTATGGAAAAGTTAGAACTAAAGTCAAGAGAAGGATTTCGCAGAAACTATTTGCGCCCTGCTATCGAATTACATCTCATTCGGATGACGATTCCAGATAAGCCGAACAGTAGAAACCAAAGATATATAAAAAAATGATAATCAAAGTGAGTAAATGTGTCTACACGAGCGAAGATTATTCTGTTCCGGTGACAGATTGCCCGGTAAGTTATCCGGGTTCCTATCTGGCCGCCTTTCCGTTTCCTGTTTTATATGAACGTACACAACCTGCTCGCCCACAAACTGGATAAAAAGTAGATTGAATGTGCAACTGATATCATGTTCCGGAAACCAGAATATCTTCAACCGCTTTATGACAAGATCATCCGTACCTTCTTCCTGTGCGTAAACAGTTCCACCTGCAAGCATACAAACGCACAAAGACATGGTTATAATTTTCTTCATCCTGCTTTTCATTGCTCGATTCCTCTTTTACTGCATATCCTTTGTTTTACTTATTTGTTGCAAAGTACCTTGTTTGACCCATAATTTGGGGATTTCGTCAAATTAAATATCCCGTTTTCGCTCTTCCTGTAACAGTTTATTTGAAATCTTAAGCTGCTATAAAATCATAACTGCTGCAACAAAGACTCCAAGGGGGCAGGAATAGAACCTTCCCTTCCCCCTGTTTTTGTCAATCGGAATACTTTAAATTTTTATTTTTTTCTTGCTTTTTTTACTGCAGCAAATGTCACGGAATACATTGCCAAAACAGCTACCGCAATCCAGAGTGCAATATTGGCAGAATCTCCTGTCCGAACAGAATTATTTGCACTATTGTTACTTGTACCATTTGTATTACCTGTATTGTTTGTGTTGCCTGTGCCGTTTGCATTGCCTGTGCCGTCTGGCTTATCTGTGCTCTCTGGTTTATCTGTTCCATCCGGCTTGTCCGTGCCGTCTGGTTTGTCTGTTCCATCTGGTTTGTCTGTATCATCCGGTTTGTCCGTGCCATCTGAATTATCTGTATCAGCTGCTTGTAATGCAACTGCAAAAGAGGATAATTTTGAAACTGTAATTGTCACCATACCATCAGAATCTACGACTAAATCCTGATATGGAATCACTTCATCTTCTCCATGGAGCTGGTATACAACCGCCTTCTTATCTTTATGCTCTGTTCCGGCATAGAGGGATAATGTCAGCTTTCCAAAATCCTCGGTAACTGTTCCTTTATACTCACCTCCTGCATACAGATTCATGACAACGTCATAGACATTTAATACGTTGTTACCAGATTCTTTTGCATAATTTGTTAAAAGCTCTTGATTCTTTGCTTCTGCTTCTTTCTGTTCCACAACGATTTCTGTATTTGTATTTTCTGGATTTATACCAAATGCTTTGTAAATTCTATTTACATCAATCCTGTCTGTAATCACCCGAATTTCAGAGGAATTTATCTTCGTGCTTATATCAGGCGCCCCATACTCAAAATGCTCTGGTATACCTAGATATTGTACATCTTCCTTCTTCAGTGGTCTTACTTTTAAACTATAAAAATGATAGCAATTTCTTACATCCAGACTCGTTAATTGATTATACGAGCAATCTAACCACCCTATTGATGGATTTTGGCTTACATCCAGATTCGTTAATTGATTACTAGAACATTCTAAGCTCGTCAACCACGGATTTGTGCTTACATCTATACTTGTTAACTGATTCCCATCACAACGCAATATTTGCAAAGTCGGATTTCCACTTACATCCAGACTCGCTAATTGATTATATGAACACTCTAATACATTCAAAGTCGGATTTCCGCTTATATCCAAACTCGTTAATTGATTGTTGTTACAAATTATGTAAAATAAAGTCGGATTTCCACTTACATCTATACTTGTTAATTGATTAGAGGAACACCTTAAAATCGTTAAAGCTGGATTTCTGCTTACATCTATACTTGTTAATTGATTAGAGGAACATTCCAATTCCTTTAAAACTATATTTCCACTTATATCCAGACTCGTTAATTGATTTCCACTACAATCCAAACTCTCTAAAGCTGGATTTCCACTCACATCTATACTTGTTAATTGATTATGTCGACACACAACTTTCTCTAAAACCTTATTTTTACTCACATCCAGACTCGTTAATTGATTGCTTTGACAGTCTAAAGTTCTCAATTCAGTAAAATATTGAATTCCTGTTAAATCTCTTATTTTGTAACTAATAATTTCAATCTCAGTAACTGTATTAATTTCATCTGTTGACAAAACATCATCGCCATTAGAATCAAATTTCTTTTTGAGATAGCCACGGAAACCTTCATCTGGGAAATTCGTCTCATTAATCTCCACACCGCCATTTGCCAAAGCAGACACTTGCTCTTCGCTCTGCATTTCTATACCCGATTCTGCTATTTCCATCTCACCGTCTGATTCTATGATTTCTGTTTCATCATCTTCTTTAACTTCTTCTACGGCTGCTGTCCCCAATACCTTTTCTTCTTCGTTCTGCATCGTCGTACTTACTGTCTCTTTACCATCAGTACTTTCTTCCTGTGCGTAAGTAGTTCCACCTGCAAGCATACAGACACACAAAGATAATGTTAATAACTTTTTCATCCTGCTTTTCATTGCTCTGTTCCTTCCTTTTGTATATTCACTGTTTTGCGTATTTACAGTTATTTCCATTTTACCCCCCCCCGGTATATTTTTGTCAAGTGAAATAGAAGAACAGAAATGCCGGACAGCTTGACCACTGTCAAGTAACTATTTATAATATAGGAAGTATTACATCAGACGATGTGATAGATTGATGGAAACGAACTGAGAAAGAAATGAATTTTGCAGCCCACAATGTAAAAACCAATATAATGTATACAAATCAAGGGAAAAGAAAAAGGGGGGAACTTTGTTCCCCCTTAACTACCCCATAGCAGATGGCACATTTCCGCTAAAATACTGCATTTGCCGGAAATGTTTACATCTACAGTTCACAACATATCACATCGTCCATGTACTGGCACTTGGCAAACATATCCGAGGATTTCTGTGCTTCCGTCTGTGCGATGCCCGCTACATTCCGCATTTTAGTGTAAAGGAACAGGTTTTTATAATTGTGGCTCTCGTCCACAAACAGCCGATCCACACCCAACTGCTCAAAGGTCACAACATTATCCTTCCGGCTGGAATCATTCAGGCGGCTCAACCTTGCAGACAGTGATTTTTTCGTCTTTTCCATCTGCTTAATGGAGTAACGCTCGCCATTCTCCGCTTTTAAAGATTCGATAGCCATTTCAATTTCTGTTATCTGCCTTTCAATCATCGCCATCTGTCTTTCGGTGGAAAGCGGGATTTTCTCGAATTGAGAATGTCCGATAATCACAGCGTCATAATCCCCGGTTGCGATTCTGGAACAGAACTTTTTCCGGTTGGCGGGTTCAAAATCTTTTTTTGTAGCCGCAAGGATATTTGCTCCGGGATATAAACGTAAAAAATCGCTTGCCCACTGCTCCGTCAAATGGTTCGGCACAACAAACAGGCTTTTCTGGCACAGTCCCAACCGCTTGTTTTCCATAGCTGCCGCAATCATTTCAAAGGTCTTGCCTGCCCCCACGCAATGGGCAAGCAGCGTATTGTCCCCATATAACTGATGCGCCACAGCGTTAAGCTGGTGTGGTCTGAGTACAATGTCCGGTGTCATGCCGGGGAATTTTAAGTGCGAACCGTCATATTCCCTCGGTCTGGTGGAGTTGAAAAGCTCATTATATTTTGCACATAAATCCTGCCTGCGCTCCGGATCACGAAACACCCAGTCCTTAAAGGCTTCCCGGATTGCCTCCTGCTTCTGGCTTGCAAGCATGGTTTCCTTTTTGTTGAGGACTCTTTTTTCTTTCCCGTCCTCTGTCACAATGTCAAAAATACGGGTGTCACGCAGATTTAAGGAATCCTCTAAAATCCGATATGCGTTTGCCCGCCCTGTTCCGTAGGTCATATTGACAAGTGCGTTTCCCCTGTCCGCATTTTTCCCCTTCACGTTCCACTGCCCGGTCACGCCTGAATACTGTATGCCCATTGTCTTACGTTCAAGCAGGTATCCCGGCGTTTCAAAGGTTTCACGCATGAAGTCCTCAATATATTTTGTGGAAATCCATGTTGCGCCGATACGCACCTCAATCTCCGATGCGTCAAGCTCCTTCGGCTGTACGCTTTCCAGTGCGGACACGTTAATGGCATATTCCGGGTGGTTTTCCGCAAAGGTTCTCGCCACTGACAGCTTCTCCCGCACGTTCCCGCTTAAATACTCGTCTGCGGTTTCCCATTCCTCTGTAACCGGGTTCTGGAAGATTACTCCGGCAAGCTCTTTTGTAATTTCTTCCCCGCTTTTACCCGTAAGCTCTGACATATAGGCTAAGTCTACGCCTGCCTTCTCACTCAGGGATACCGCCAGCGCTTCACTGGCTGTGTCCACGCTCGTCACAACTTCCTGCTTTTTAATGGTACGCTTCGTGAACATATCCGCTTTTCCAATGAAGTTCCCCTCATCGTCCAGATTTTCAAGGGAACATAACAGGCAGTAGCTGGAATCCTGATTGAACGCCCTCTTATTGGTCTGTGAACTGATAAGACCGAATTTCTTGGAGAAATCATCGTAGAGCTGGTTTAGCTCCGTCTGTTTGTTTTTAATCATTTCATCCGGGTATTCTTCTAACTGGAAGTTTATCAGTTCCTGCGTACAGTTCCGGATCGCCACCATGCCCTTCATGCGCTGCTCCGCCTTCTCCGAAACGTCCACAGGCTTCATAATGGAATTTTCCCGGTAATACACTTTATCGTCCACTACGGTATAGCTGTAATTCTTCACATCCGGATCGGCGGGTATGTTCTCCCTTGCCAGTTCATCTTCAATCTCGTTAAAATCCGCCTGCTCGATGCTGCCCTCCACATAGGAAAGCGCATGGTTAAGCTGTGCCGACAGGGGAAGGGAATCATCCGGCAGACAGGCGCTCTCCATGCCATGCGCCCCTGTAACCATCTCCATTTTTCCAAGCACCATTTCCGGGTGGTCTGCAAAATACTGGTTCATCACGATACCGTCTTTTTCCGTCAGATGCACCCAGTCCGGTTCAATGTCTAACACCCGGTCACGCTTCTTTAAAAACAGAATGTCCGAAGTGACCTCCGTACCCGCATTTTCCTTAAAGGCTGTGTTCGGGAGCCTGACCGCCCCTAAAAGCTCCGCCCGCTGTGCAAGGTATTTCCGCACCTCCGGGTTTTTCTTATCCATAGTCCCCTTTGAAGTGACAAAAGCAACGATACCGCCCGGACGCACTTTATCCAAAGTCTTTGCAAAAAAATAATCGTGGATTAAAAAGTTATGCTTGTCATACTGCCTGTCAGACACTTTATATTGTCCGAAAGGCACGTTTCCCACCGCCATATCAAAAAAGTCATTGGGATAGGTGGTGTTTTCAAAGCCAGTGATTTGAATGTCCGCATGAGGGTAGAGCTGTTTTGCGATGCGCCCGGTAATCCCGTCAAGCTCCGCCCCGTATAGCCTGCTTCCCTTCATTTCCTCCGGCAGACAGCCATAGAAATTCCCGATGCCTGCGGCGGGATCTAACACGTTCCCTCTGGCAAACCCCATTTTCCCCACTGCGTCATAGATTGCCTGAATGATGACCGGGCTTGTATAATGGGCATTTAACGTGCTTTCCCTTGCGGAAGCGTATTCCTCCGGGGATAACAGGCTCTTTAATTCCTGATACTCATTCGCCCAGTTCGCTTTGGAAGAATCAAAGGCATCGGCAAGACCGCCCCAACCCACATATTTTGCTAAAACCTCCTGTTCGTCCGGTGTGGCAGTACGGCGTTCACTTTCAATCTTTTCAAGGGTTCGTATGGCTTCCACGTTCTGCCGGAACTTCTCTTTCGGCGCAAATCCTTTCCCGGTATTCTCTGCTTCATTGAAAGAGATATGGTAATTCACTGCATTTGATTTATCAATCTCCGGCTGTTTTCCTGATGCCTTCCCCGGTTCTGGCGGATTGCCCCCGGTCAGAGTTTCCACATCTCCCATGACCTGCTGGATAAACGGGTTGTTTTCCAAAGCATTTTCGTCTACAACCTGCCCGTCCACAATGCCTGCTTTTTCCAGACCTTCCCGGATAGCCTGTGTGTCAATGTCGGGGAAATCATCTTTTTCAGCAGAATCTTTTGCGCCTGAAACTTCTTCTGTTTCCTCTGTAACATTTCCCGGCTCTGATGCAATATCTTTTGATTCAGAAATATTTCCCGGCTCTGTAACAATATTTTCTGCTTCTTTCTCCTGTAAATCTCCATTGAGATTTTGACGGAAAGCGTCTGCTTCCTCCGGTGTGCCAAATGTCGGCACTGTGCCATCGCCAGTTATATAATAATCCTGTGCTTCGCTGTCCCATACCGCATAAGGCTCTGTAAAGGCATCCGAAGTTTCCGTAACCGTAAAGCGTATTGTTTCTTCCTGCCGCTGTTCTTCTGTAAGGTTTTCCGGCTCTGCATCTGGGAAAGGTTCTACCTTCTTTTCTTCTGACAGCTCTGCTTCAGAAACTTCCGCAGCGTGTCCTTCCCTCTGCTGTTCTGGCTCACTCTCATAACGTGCCGCATACTTCTGAGCCTCCTTCAGCAGAGCATCCATTTCCACCGTTTTTTCCGTATTGCCGCTTAATGACTGCATCAGGACATAATCAGTGGCTTCTAAAAACAGAGCATCATAGACCGCCTTGCCCTCTAACCTCCTGCTGTCATCCTCAATGGCAACCGCCCCGGTATCCTCGTTCCAGCCGACCACATCTTTCATGGAAAGCGCACCGCAGATTTTAACCACAGCGGACATCTCCGCAAACCTTTCCATCAGTGCTTTTTCATTGTCGCTGGCTTTAATTTCCGGTTCGGGACTTTGGGATTTTTCCCCGGAAATTTCCGCTTCCTGTTCCGGTACAGCAATTTTTTCCGGCTCCCTGTCACGCTCTATGTACCGCCTTGTCTGGTTTGTAAAACCGTCCAGCACAGCCGGGTGGGACGTGACGAGGTAATCCCTGGTCTGCCAGTCAGCGGAAGGGACAAGGCTTTTTGCCCATTCCTTATTGTCGGGGGAAAACCGCCCGTCATGGGATAAGTGCATGATTGTATTGGCAAGGACGATTTCCACACGTTCCTTCCCATACTGCCGGATAATGCCCTCTGCGGCATCCCCCGGAAGGGTGTAACCGTCAAATTTCTCCGCAATCGCTTTTTCTATGGCATCTTTACATTCTACCCGGACACCATGCTCCAGCTTTTCCTGCTCCCGGCGCATGGCTTCCTCCGCCTGCTCTTTTTTGTACTGTGCAAAGGCTTCCTTTCCCTTCGGCGTAAGGTATTTATCCGCATTGACAAGCTCCCTGATGCGCTTCTCCACCACGTTCCATTTTAAAAGCACTTTTGCGTATGGATTGCCTATCCTGCCTTTCCCCAGTTTGATTCCTTTGGAATCGTGCCATTCATCGCTCCGGTCTGAACCGATTAAGGCGGGAGCGCCGCCGCCCGTCCCGTATTCATTTTTAAGAAAAGTGATATTATCTTTCCTGTCATGCCCCTCCATAAAATACTCATAAATACGGAACTGCCCTTGATGAACGTTGCTCCCTCCTGTCAGGCGGGCATCTATTTCATCCTGTGTGATAAAATCCTCATGCAGAACCTCCACGTTGTCCTGCACTGGGTATTCTGTTTTCCCTGTGCTTAAATCCGCAATCTCTGAAAGCAGACGCTCCGGTTTCTTTACATACCACCGCTTTATCTGCATTTTCCCGGCTTCTATCTGTTCTTTTGCGTGGGAAAGCTCCCCGGCAACCACATCTCGCCCCTCCTGTGTGGATAAAAGCTCGCAGAGGTTTGTCATGCTCTCCGGGTAATTGTGATTCTTAATCGGTATGCTCTCCGGTATTTCCCCGATGCCGTCCCGGAAGAAATGGAACAGGTCATTTGACACCCTCTGGCGTTCTATGGCATCCACAAGAAACACTTCATTTGCGCCCATGTAAGAGCCATTCTCCACCATAGAACGGACAATGCCCTCTATCTCCTGCCAGCCCATCACCACAACCGAGGTTTCCTTTGCGGACATCCCGTAGCCGATGCTCATGCCGGATTCATTGAACCAGACGGAAATGGGATTGCTGCCAAAATCAAAGCCTTTCCCGGTAGTCCGGTACTCATTTTTCAGAAACTCCGCCATTTCCTCCGGCGTTTTGCCCTGCTGGTACTTGGCATAAATGCGGCTCCTGCTGTTATCCCGTCCGCCCCCTGTCCGTAAAATGGCTTCAAGCTGCTCCTTTGGCAGAGAAAAAGCGGCAGGCATGGTATAGTTCTCTCCTGCCTGCGCCGCTTCTATTGTTCCGATCTGTTCCTCTATCGTGGGGAATAAACTTAGCTGCTGGTAAACCTCCGTTTCCTTCGGTTCTTCCCACTGCGGTATCTGCCCTTCTTTCAGGTATTCGCCCTTTTCCATGTAAAAGGCGATGCTGTCCCTCACATCTTCCCATGATACAGATGCCTCCGCTGTCCGATTTAAATAACTCCCCCTCCAGACGGTCAGACCGTTTTCATCCGCCCTGTACCCGGCTCTTTCTTCCCCGACATAAAACTCGGTAAATTCCTTATGTCTGTAACTGTTTTTGATATATTCCGTCTGTTTATCCTTATCCGGCTCGAAAAGCATTACCCCGGCAATATCCGGGCATTTATGCACCATAAATTCATCAAACTGCAAGATGCCTTTCTCTATTCCGGACAAAGAAAGACCGGGCAATGGTTCTCCACTATCCAGCTCTGGTAAATCCTTATTTTCAGTTTTTTCAGTCGCTCCTTCACTTACAGGCTGTATACCAGTTCCCTCAGTACGATTTCCTCCGCCGAGTGCCTGATGCTGTTCATCTTCTGAACCCAAAGCATCTGGTTCTCCGCCTTGAGTTTTTCCGTCACTCCCTCCTGCTTCATCATCTGCCCGGTCAGCAGTTCCATCCTCTGCTCCGCCTGCTCCTGAATAGTCAGAAGATGCTCTTTCAGCTTCCCTTTCAGCAGAAGCCCGGTGTAAATCCCCTTCTTGTGTTCCTGTAAGTAATTCTTCCTCATCAGCCCGTATTTCGTGAGCGTCCCCTCCGGCTGCTCGTCCATCTTCAACATCGGTATCATGTAATCCCCGTTCTTTTCGTAGGTCAGATTCATCATTATTTCCCCTTTCCCCGGCGTTCCCGGTCTGTGTGCTAGATAGTACGTCCTCTGTTTTGCTTTCACGCTTTAAAGCATTATAGCGTGTGTCAGAGGTATTTGCAAGTCCTTTTTCAACAAAATTTCTTGATGCTTCCTTTCCGGCGATTTCCCTGTCATACGCCCCGATTGCTTTGCCAATCTCCATAAGCACAGGCTTGGATAAATCGGATATGCTGTCACCGATGTGCGACAGTGTTTCTATTGTATTAAACTCATGGATATAGGGGAACTGGATTTCCTCTGCCAGCTCCGCATCTTCCATGCCGCACCGCTTTAAAACAGTGTAGGCGATGCTGTCCGCCAGTGTTTCCCGGACACGAACAGCAATATTCAGTTCGTCCAATTCCTCCAGAAAACTTCCCTCTTTCAGATATTCCATATCCGAAGCAAGTTCCCCATAACAGTCCTGTGCAATCCGGGAAGCAATCTCCCTGATCCTGTCCGTAAACCCGGCTTCTTTGTCAGTGTCCCCGTAAATCCCTTCCAGACGGTTCAGAACCGCTTCCTGATGTTCCTCCCGCATCTCCCAAAGCTGAGGGAAACGCCCGATGCGCCTTGCCTTATGCACGTCCGATATGTCAAAAACGTACCTCAGTCCGGTGTAGGGACTCCCTTCTTCGTCAAGAAGTGCAATCCCCTTTGCGCCCTTGTTTACCCAACAGTGCATTTTTTCATTCCATATCTCTATGGAAGCGCAGGCTGTGGCGTCCGGTCTTTGGGCATAGATAAGGAGCTGGTCTTTGAACGGGTATTTGTAGAGCCTTGATGCTGTGTTCAAATATTTCTTCCAGCTTTCTTCATTTCTTGTCACTTCCCTTGATGTTTCTGCGGAAAGTATGGAAATTAAGTCATATTTTCTCATGGTAATCCTCCATTTCCTGTTTATTGTTTTTGGGCAATATAAAAGGTGGCTATGGTTCGTTCATAAGCCATTGCCACCAGTGACGGTAAACTTTATTCAATTTTTGTATGCTCCTTTCCTCTGATTTTTCATATAAGAAAAGCACCTAAGATTTATCCTAGATGCTACTCCAAATATAATATGCAATATAAAATAACTCTCATTTGTAACATCAGTCATCTTCTTCTGATTTTATTTTATCAATACCCGCTAAAAAAGCATTTATTCTTTCAAATTTTCTATAAGTATACTGGCATATATCAATTGTCCCATCCTTCGCAAGCTTATCAATAAATAACGGGTATGATACAACATTATTACTCTCCCCTATACAAGTAACTTGCCTAAATGTACTATCTTTTAGCTTATCATCTTCATCAAAATATAGTAGCAAGCTATTCAATTGAAATCCCATTTCATTCTTTAAGTAAGACCTTGCATCCTCTTTTTTCAATTCTTTTATTTTGTCAATATCAAAATAGTCATATCCTAACTTTGCCGAAAGTACATCTGACATATTTTTCTTCAATGACTCCTTTTGTATTGCTACTTCTATACGTTTCTTAAATTCTTGCACATCCAAACAAGGTTCTATGTTAAAAAACATCGCATAAGTAAGAATATGTTTTGGTTTTCTTATGTAGATCTCTGGTATTGTACGATCAATTTTTTGAAGAAGTTGCAAATATGTTTCAAGAACTGATTCCTTAATATCCCATTCATCAGATAGAAGTACATAATATTGGAATGTATTAAATAAATCTACATAGCACCACAACATATTACTTTGACTAAATAAAATTAAATTATGATACAATTCCATTTTTGTCTTTAGCTCAATGTATTCATCTATTGGGTTTAATGCCACAAATGGTATAACCGGAAACCTAAATAAAACATTTTCCACTTTTTCACCATTCTTTTGTACCTCTACTCCCTTGCTCAATAGACTAATATCTATACCTTTTTCCAATGCGAAATTAAAGGCTATTTTACAAATTCCATTTTTGAATGAAATATTTTCAATAGGAAAATCATATGCTAATATTTCAAAGTTCAATTTAGCAATATCACATTTCAATCTTTTGCTTATTTCAGGACAAGCAACTACTTTTCCGTTTTTAATAAAAACATTATAAATATTATTTTCATATATCGCCTTTCCAGTACAAGTTGGCTGTGATTTTTTATTATTTGTTTTCGCAAAGTTATCAATTTGAGTAATTATAGGGTTAAAAGTTCTTGTAAAAGGTGCATCTATTTTTTTACTAATAACACAGTTATTACATTCATTACAGCATATATCCTCTGATTCATACAATCCACCAAGTGCGTTTTGTATAATATGTTCTCCACTTCTCTTAATAATAGGCTTTCCACAATAAACGCAATTATCTCTTTTAGCCATTACAACTCCTTTTAAATACTATATCAAAATATCTCTGTTACAAATTATCAAAACATCATTATTGCTTAATGTATAAATCATATACCATTACATTAATCGTCAACGTATCTTTTGAATCAGACTCCTTAGAAAAAATACCTTGCCATTGGTTATGTTCAAGTCGAATAATATTTTTACACCTATCTGATGCGTTCAAAGCCTGATCTATGCTATCAAGTAGCGATTCAAAATCTTTATTTTCCTTATTAAAAATTATAAGTGATGTTTTTGTTTCTCTCCAAGTTGTATAACTGCACAACTGGTCTATTGCTTCAACAAATTTTTTACTTCCATGCCAAATTTTACATTCAGCTACATATGCCGCCTTATTATCAAATGGAATATAGATGTCAGTTTTTCCAACCTTATTAAAAGTTTCCCCTGAAGCCGTACCCTGATAATGTGTGTTCAAGTTTGATAAAATAATATCTCTCAATTCTTCTTCCAACAACTTACTAAAAGTGCGAGCCGTCTTTTCCATAGATATACACGCTAATGAAATAATACTCTTTATATTCACATAATGCGCATCTGAAATCTCATAATTCTTTTCCGGCTCCTTTCTATTTGGAAAAGATACTTCTTTTTTCTTCTTTGTTTTTTTTAGAACAATAGGTTTTGTATTAGGAGCATTAGCATTTATTTTTAATGGCAACTCTAACCTTTCCCTCATTTGTAAATAATCATTAGCCTTTTGCAATCTTGCTTCCAAATACTTTTCTACAATATTTTGCAAGCCACTATTATAATTCCGCACTTCTTTATTTATCGTTTCTATTGTCTTAAAATATGTATCTATTTCTCGCTGAAAACTTTTTTGAACAATTTCTTTACTATTTTCACTTCTTTGCAATTCACTTTTTACATATTCCAGTGAAAATATAATTTTCCCATATTCATCGTCAGTTGGTGCTATGACTCTATCTACCGGAAAACTTTTATGATAAAAACTTAACGGTCTTAGGTATAGTAAATCCTTATTACCATCAAATGGAATCGTAAAAGTAACTTTATATCCATCTATCATATGATACTGCGAACCAAATTCACTATATCCAGGACGATAAAACTGATTATATCTTTGTATCTTTGTTTCGGTAAGCTCTTTCGTTATGTTTTCCGTAAATATCTGAATTTCTTCAATTTGATATTTTGCGACATAATACTCTGTCAAGTCCCCCAAATCGGTATTACATATTTCTGCATTTGTCAATTTATTTATTTCATCTCTAATATTATCAGATATAGCTCTAAACCATGATGTTGTTTCCCCTTTTTCAAATAAGTTCATCTTTCATAATCTCCCTACTTCATAATAGCACAACCT
>ERZ808046.1012-NODE-1012-length-15314-cov-4.053488_pt1 | contig 15314 bp, 17 predicted proteins | sample MGYA00380196_ERZ808046 | MGnify/ENA primary metagenome ERZ808046 (study PRJEB31490, sample SAMN06133421) | mouse gut metagenome | isolation source: Z6_2 | host: mice | place: China: Chengdu | collected 2015-05 ...
CATCAAAATACGGCTTCAACTGTGCATCAACTTCCTTCATTTCTTTTCGTAATGCTATTATCTGGTCTGTTACTTCATCCAAATCAATCTCTGGTTCCGGTTCAAATGTATCAACATACCTCGGAATATTGAGATTGTATCCATTCCCTTCTATCTCTTTCATTGTTGCTACATGAGCAAATTTATCAATATCTTTTCGCTCCGCATAAGCATTTAAAATCTTCTCAATATGCTTGTCCTCTAAAGTATTCTGATTCTTACCCGAAGAAAACTCCTTTGAAGCATCAATGAAAAGAATGTTGTCCGAATTCCCATTTCTTTTTGATTTCAACACAAGAAGGCATACCGGAATGGAAGTACCATGAAACAAATTTGCCGGTAAACCAATGACTGCATCCAGCCGATTCAAATCCCTTATGATATATTTACGAATCTGTTCCTCCGCACTACCCCTAAAAAGAACACCATGCGGAAGAAGTACTGCTATCCTTCCGTCCTCTTCATCCATGTGATAAATCATATGTTCCAGAAAAGCAAAATCCGCATGCGATTTTGGTGCAAGTTTACCCGCACCGGAATATCTCGGATCGTCCTCAAAAGATTTATCAGCAGACCATTTCAAAGAATATGGTGGATTGCATACCTGAACCGTCATTTTTACATCGCCATACTTATCATCCTTAAGGGTATCTCCCTTATAGATATCAAATTTCTGATACTCTACTCCATGCATAAGCATATTCATTCTTGCAAGGTTGTATGTAGAAGCATTATTTTCCTGACCATAAAAATGTCCTACCCTCCCTGTGGTAAGATGTTTTTGTACTTCCAGAAGCATAGAAGCCGAACCGCATGTACAGTCTCCCACCGTTTTTGCTTCATCAAGTCCAAATGATGCGAGTGTAGCACACAATTTACTTGGTCCTGTGGGTGTAAAAAACTCCCCACCTTTCTTTCCGGCATCAGAAGCAAATAACCCAATCAGAATCATGTATGCTGTACCAAGAACATCAAATTGGGAATCATGAAGCCGGAAATCAATTTCATTGATTCTCGACATGACTTTGCTGATAAGTTCCGTCCGCTCCGATACTGCATCTCCCAAATCCGGGTCTTGCAACTTCATATCATTAAAAAGTCCTGAAAAATCAGATTCCGAACGCTGTCCCATTGTTGAACCTGTCACATCACTAATGGCTCGTTCCAAGTCCTCAACGGAGAATCTATCCTCATCATTTTCTGGTTTCTCAATTTTTCTAATAAGATTTTTGAATAGATATTCCGGCTTAATGATATATCCAAGATATTCTATCGACCACTGTTCTACCGCTTCCCTAAAATTATCATTATTGTATGCTTCTTCGTATTGGATACCATCATTTTTCAACAGCTCGTTATTCATATAATTCTCTGTTCGTTCTGAAAGGTATCTATAAAAAATAATTCCCAATATGTAGTTCTTGAATTTAGAAGCATCCATATTGCCTCGCAAATCATTTGCGATTGCCCATAATTTCTGCGAAAGCTCGTTCGCCTGTTTTTGATATAATCCGGTGTCAGCCATTTCCTATTCCCCTTCTGCTTTGTATTTCTTGTACAATGCTTCCATATATGCCTTTAATCTTCTGATAAGGTTTGTAGTTTGAATGAGACCAAGCTTTTTATAACTTATCTCTACTCTTATCCTCTCATCCGTCAAATTGCCACTAAAAGTATATTCTGAAAACATTTCTGCTACTAATTCCGGTTTTAAGTCATTTTCATACGCAAACTCTTCAATATCTGCTTGCATGGATTCCTTTTCAAACTGCTCGTAGGCAGCCATAATATCCACATCTGACGGAAGTTCAAAAAATCTTGTCTGAATAAATGCTTTCATCATATCACTCTTATACCGCATGGATTCGTTATCTGACCGCTCAATTTCACGAATAATAAGGTCAATATCTTTCTGCTTGTCCTCATCGCTCTTGTTACTGTTTTTGGCACTCTTTAACAAATTCAATATATACACCACATTAATTCGGTCTGTCCTAACAAGCTCGATATCAAAATCCACATCTACAGGAACTTTTTCCGTTCCGATTCCAGCCCCCTTTATCTGGTCATAATAATACAAGTACCAGCTTTTATAACCTTCATACTCATCTTCCCCCAACACTACAGCCAAATCATCCCATTCAAATTTTGAGAATGTCTTTAACGTAGCAAGCGTATGTGTCATGGTACGAAAAGCAATAATAAAAGACCGGATGTCATACTCGCTTTGAAGCTGTCCTGCTGCTTCTACAGACGATGCCGCTTTCCGAAGTATCGGTTCCTGATTTACCCATTGATTTACATAATATTCATAATTCTGCAACAGATATTCATTGGGATCACCATCCCCGGAAAACAACTTCAAAGCATCATCCTGCCATTTTTTAATATTTCGGTACGACACAATTTGCCCGAACTGCTTTGTCTTTTTATAAACCCTATTCGTTCTGCTATATGCCTGTACCAATGTATGCCAAATAAGATTTTTATCAAGATATAATGTATTAAGTGGCTTTGCATCAAATCCGGTTAAAAACATATTTACGACAAGAAGGATATCAACCTGTGGTAAGTCTTTCTGCTTTAGTCGCTTTGCAATATCCTTTCTGTAGGCATCAAATGTATCTATGGAAAATGCCGTTCCATACATTTTGTTATAATCATCCATACAGCGAGAAAGGCGTTCCTGTGAATGCTCGTCAACCCCTTCATCCATATCCTCATTTGCCTGATATGAAAATATAGCAGCTACTTTAAGTCTCTTCTCTTCCTCTCTTCTAGCGTTCAGTTTTTTAAATTCATCATAATATTTACCAAGCGTCTTGATATTGTCCACTGCAAAAAGTGCTGTATATAGATTGCTCTGTAAATGAACATGCTGCTCATGATGTTCCATTATATGGTTTGCAATTTTTTCTATTCTTTCATCGTCATGGTACAACTCATTGATATCTATCTTATGAATGCGGCAATATTCCGGATCATCCAAGTTCTCAGGATCAATTCCTTTTGTTGCAACATCATGTGCAAAAATAGTTCGCTGATACTCAACCGAAAACCGCAAAACATTACCATCCGCAATCGCATCCTTAATCATGTACTTATGTAAGCATGGATCTAATTTCCCGGCATGGAAAACATCTGCTGTTGTCCTTCCATCAGAACCTTTATTCGCTTCAAAAATAGGAGTTCCGGTAAAGCCGATATAATTCGCATTCTCAAAATGTTTCTTAATGTCTGCATGCATCTTCCCGAACTGTGACCTGTGGCATTCGTCAATTATGTAAACCACTTTTTTGTTCCGGTATGTATCCATAAGTTCAGCATACTTTTGGTTTTTAACCGCATTTGCCATTTTTTGAATTGTAGTAACGAGAAGTTTTCTGTCATTTTGCTTTAGCTGCTTCACAAGGACGTGAGTACTGTCCGAACTATCAACGCAATCTTTTTCAAATGAATTGTATTCATCTACCGTCTGGTCATCCAAATCTTTTCTATCTATCAAAAATATCACTTTATCTATTCTCGGTTCATCTCTAAGAAGCTGTGCAAGTTTAAAACTTGTAAGAGTTTTTCCAGAGCCTGTACACGCAAAAACGAACCCATTTTGATTTGATTCAAGAACACGTTTTTTCGCCTCTTTGACAGCAAATATCTGGTATGGCCGCATAACCATAAGTATCGGCTCGGAAGTCTTGATAACCATATATTTATCAATCATTTCGGTTAATGCTGTTTTTCTAAAAAACTCTGCCGTAAAATCATTCAGTGCATTTATCCTCATGTTCTGTTCATCCGTCCAGAAAAACACAAGACTTTTGAGAATTGGATTATAATTTCCATCCACCATCTCATTCTCATTACAAAAATATTTGGTCTGTACGGAATTGGAAACTACAAAAATCTGCAAAAACCGAAACAAACCCTTATAAGAAAACTTTCTATATCTATTAATCTGATTGATTGCCTCGTTAATCTCCACGCCCGGTCTCTTAAGCTCTATTTGCACAATAGGAAGACCATTGATAAGCACCGTAACATCATAACGATTCTTGTATTCAACATCGTCCTTATGTTCTTTGTCCATAGTGATCTGTCGGGCCACTTGGTAAATGTTTCTTGTGGTATCTGACGAAAAGAAATCCAAGTACACCGTCTCACCATTATCTAAAGTAAGGATATATTTGTCCCGCATCAGTCTTGCCGATTCATAAACGGTCTTATTTTCAGCAAATGTTAGTACACGAGAAAATTCTGTCTTAGAAAGTTCCGCTTTCCCTTTTTTCTCAATTAGCTTATCTTTATTAAATGCAGCTAGCTGATTTTTAAAGTTTTGTAAAACATCATCATAATTTTTCAATTCAATATATTCATAGCCAATACTCTCAAGCCGGTCTATAAATAAATTTTCTACTTCGTATTCGGAAATTCGCCCCATTTCCAGCCTCCTAACCAAGAAATCATTTCTCTATTTCAACAATATCATCTAAGCCACATCCCAATGCTATTGCTATTCTTGCCAAAACATCCAGAGATACATGCTCGTTATTTACCATCTTTGACATGGTGCTGGATGCAATTTTTGTCTGTTTTCTTAACACAGCCTTTGATACTTCTTTATCAATCAGCAATTTCCAAAGTGGTTTATAATTTACTTTTACATGTTCCATCTGTGCAAACCTCCATAAATGCTGCTTCCCCTGATAATAATGTATCCTCAAGTTTTCACCTTAACAAGTATATCAAACACATGGCGATTTATCAAGAAATTTGACGATTTCTCAATATCTCCACTCTATCGCCAAAAAAGGTCATTTACAATTCGCTCCTCCACCCTCGCTTTTATCTCATTTACCCTACGCACCCACTCCGACGGATTCTCATTCTTCAACTTTCCCTTTATGCCTTCCTTTTTCATAATCCGCTTTACCGCCAGCTCCACTTCCCTGTGACATTCCTCATCCACATCATGCAGATACTGATTCCATGTACCGTCCATAAGCATTTTTAGATACTCGTGCCTCTTGTACTTTATCATATACTCTGCTCGCATAATGCCATATTTCCCAATCATATAATCTGTATTCTGTTCCAGACTAAGTTGTGGATAGTAACAGCCATCCTCAGCCAAATGATATGTAATCCCATTCTCTACAATAACCTCTACTAAATGATTTCCTGCCATAATAAACTCCTTTCCGCTGGGTGCAACGCACCCAAACTTACACTTTATTTAATGTTTTCCAATGTTGTCCTCATGCCACGACCAAAGGAAGTGGCTAATGGGCCGATGTTTGGGACGCTTGCGGCACAAACTCGTGTATGAAAATCTTTGATTTTTATGCTTTAAAAGCTATCTCTCCCACGTTTTCATGGTCTGCTGCCAGAGAAAATTCCTCTGGCAGCTACAATACCATTCCATTTAGTACAATCCCCTATGCTTCTTACATCCCCACACATACCAGCCTATCAACAGCAACAAAACATCCACCAACAGCCATATTCCAAAGAGATTAAGTGCAACAACATCTTTTACATAATCTCCAAAATACACTAATATCACCAAAACAAGCACCGCTACAAAACAATTCCACACATCAACCCCTTTTCGAATATCCTCCCCATACTTCTCCCAAAACTTATATATCCCTAATCCAATCAATACTGCTGGTATCGCCCATAACAAACCTGCCATAATCCATTTCAGAACCACCGCTGCCGTATCATTCGGCACATTCTCTGTTACCTCTGTCGTTGATAAAATGGCAGAATTGATACGGACTGCCGCTGTCTGAATTACTTTTCCCAATCCCCGAAAAAGCACAATGACATCCCCACAAAACACTCTCTGCCGGATAACAGACAATACTGTTGTCGCAAAGCATATCATGGTCAGGGCGCCCACATACCCCTGCATTGCTGCCTTTTTTGTCTGATACCAAATTTCCCATTGCCTGCGGGTATCTTCTGTCAGCCGTTTCGCTTTCTAATCCGTCAATCTTTGCACTACAGATTGTAAGGATAATGCCTTCTGCATTTCCCGTTCCGCATCCCCAATCAGTCGGTTAAGCTCCTGCCCTTTCCGGTGATACTCCGATTTAACGTGAGCGACCTCTTTCTCTGCCTCCGCTTTGGCTTCTCTCTCGCTCACTTGCAACTCTTCGTTTTTCTGCTTCAGCTTTTCGTTCTCTTTCAGCACTAAGTCTGCACCGTTCAGCTTCACGATCTTGCCGCTGAGATTCTGAATCTCGGACTTGAGCGTGGATATCTGTAAGGAATAGCTCTGTTCCATCTGCTTCAAATCCAGCTCCGCCTTCCCGGCTTTCTTCTTCCATTCCTGCGCCAGATTCTGTGCCTGCAAGATCTGCGAATCTTTCTCGGATAGCCTGCTCTCGTGCTGTTCTCTCAGAATGCTTTCCGTCTCTGCCATATCTGTTCTGATCTGCACCAGATTGCTTTTCAGCTCCGCTATCTTCCTGTCCTGCTTTTTGATATCTGCTGTCTGCCGGCAAATTATCTTCTCCTGTTCCCTGATAGTATTCTTCTTTGTGCGGATTGTCTCGGACTGCCCCTCCAGCGGCATCCTGTACTTCTCGGTAGTATCGCTCCAGTTTTGCGTTCTCCTGCTCCCGTCTGTCTGCAAGTTCCCGCTCATATCGGGCGGTTTCTTCTCTGGCTGCCGCCTGTCTCTCAAATTCATTTTCCAATGCCTCCTTCGATATATTAAGATGGAATGTCTTGGAAAGATTGCTGTCTCACACTTTCTTCCCCTCTGCATTTTGAAACGTGATGTGTTTCCTGCTCCAATTCATTCCCATGAAAATCCCTGCACTTCTGTGCCACGCTTAACCCACGTTCCATACACATTTGATTCGTAAAATCCTTCATACGCTGCAAATCCTTCTTGGTGTTATGCAGTTTGTGTCCATCCGTATAGCTGACGGAATTGGTCACGATATGGCAATGCACATGGTTCCGGTCGATATGCACGCCCACCAGACTTTGGAATCCGTCAAACCACTGCTCCGCAAATTCCTTTCCAAACTCCAATGCCTGTTCTGGTGTAATCGGTTCGTCCTCGTGCCACGAAATAATGTTGTGGGCATACATCCTGCCGGAAACCTTTGCCCCCAGCACTGCATTAATAATAAACGACTGCTGTGTCTGGCCGGATTCTGCCACACTCATCATAAGGGCTGCATATTCCTCCTCCATCATACGCAATGCTACGTTTTTGTTTCTCCTCCGCATAAAAATCCTCCCTCTGAAATCTTTGAACTGATAATAAACTGTCCCTCTCTGTTACTTAACCTTTCAAATTTCCACTCCCAACTTTTTCCTTTATCACATTTTTTGTCATAAAATCAGCATCCGTATTCCTTCCTTAAATCCGGCGTGTGTTTAACAATCTCCCTTCTAATTAAATACCAGATAAAAACAGATATCCTGGCATTTTTTAATACCCTGCCAAAGACATACAGCAAATAGTAGACAGAATGCTTTGGTAGATATCCGCTTGCAAAAACCATAATACTATAGGTACATTCCCTAGCTCTCCGAAAATGAAAAAAGAAACTTCCGGCGGATGTCTCGCAGTTTCCTTTTTCGGAGAGCGAAATGAGGGGTCAAGGGGAGCTTCGCTCCCCTGCAAGTTTAGGATGTGCCCGGACAGGGTGCATCCTAAACTTGCCTATCATCCCCGCCACGATTACAGCGATTTTTGAGGGGTGTGGATGTGGGGAAAGCAGCCTCTGAAAGAGCGTTGCTTTTCCGCATCCGTCCCCGAAAAAATCTTCAGAAACCTCCGGGGGGGATGATAGTGGTTTTGTGATTTTTCGCAAGGGATGGGTAAGTGGAAAACAATGCTCTGTTCCGGAGGATTGTTTTCTGCTCGTCCATTGCCAGAGAAAAATCATTCGGTTACAAAGTAACCGACCTGCCCACACTTCGTTTACTGAAAATACGAATCTCAATTCCCGCAAAATACTGTTCCTGCTTGTTTAACACGACACCGTTTTGTTTCACTATTTGTTAAACACAAATACAATCTCTTTTCTGTTGTTTTATACATTGTGAAACACTGTTTAACATACTGTGAAACAAAAATAAAAATCATTTTATGATCTGGACAAATACGCAAGAGATTCCTCTAAAGATTTGACAGATAAAAAAGGGCTTCGTCCGGCAATCCTTCATCTGTTTCACTTTCTCCCACACTCTTGTTTTGTTCTATTACCCCATCTGCCATATCCTCTGACGAATTGATTTCTGACGGTTTCTCAAAAGTTCCAATATTCTGCCTCTCACTCGTGCCAGCATCAGAAATTTTGATACCATCGACCGCTCTCATTACTGCTTCTGCCACCATAACTGCCAGTTTTTATCATGTTCCACCAGTTTCTCTAAAAACACTTCCCCCTGCTCCTCTGCCAACTCCCTCAAATAATTCCGCATATCCTGCCGGTTCTGCTCCTGCAGTTCCAGTTCGCTTTCCTGCCTGTGGTAATGCCTGAGAGCCGCTTTCACATAAGCACCGGAACTCCCGTAAAGGTCATTCTCATTTCCTCTGCCATGCTTCATAATTACCTGATACAATTCCCGTTCTTCCGCTTTTGCGATATTCAGCCGAAAAGCAACCGTTTTCTGCACTTCCTTTTTGCCTGCCATCTGTCTGCTCCTCCTTCCCAAAATCACAGATAAAACAATGACTATAACCTCTTTGCTCTGCCCTGTCTGTCCATATCAAATAAATAGCTCCAATAAACTTCATAATCATTTGTTTCAGTCCATGTCAGACAGCTTTATGGGAAACATTTCTTTCCCATAAAGCCATCCTGTTGCCTAAAAGCATCACAGCTTGCATTTCTGTCTTGCCAGATATTCATAACCTCTGGCGTTTGCCGGATATCCTCCAGATAATGCACATGAGTTCCCCTAACCGTTCCATAATGTTTCATTACTAATGCACCGCCTCCGGCATACACCAAAGGCATCATCTCCAAATCAAAACCCAATTCTGACAGTTTTGCCTCAATTTCCTTTGCAAAGTTCCGCAGTCCATCCCGTATAACCGCTTTGCAGTCTTCCGGTATCATGGCATCTCCGTCCACAATCATCTGACGGATGATATCTTCGCTTACCTTCTTATTGCAAATCTGATATACATTGCTTTTAATCCCTTCCATACACTGAATCAACGCCTCCGGGATACTGGTGCTTTCCCGCTCCACTGGAACATATTTCTGCACATGGATTACGTCAACCGTCTTGCTTCCGATATCCACAATCAGGCTCTCCGCACCGTAGAGCCGCATCCTGTCCGCAATGGCTGCATAGCATTGTAGAAATACCAGCACATCTTTAATATGAATCCGGTAATCTTTGCCACTGTACTGAAAACAAATTTCCCCTTTTCGGAACAGGTAATCACGAAACTCTTGTTTCTCCTGCCCGAATCGGCTGAACGGAAGCCCCACCGCCAAAATGATGTCCGCACTTTGCTTATGGTATATATCCAGTTCCTTTGCCACTCCTACCAGCGTCAGCAGAAAATAACTCTCGTCCTCTGTTTTGGTTTTCATCATGGGAAGCCTGCCTTCTCCAACTTTATAATTTCTTCCATTGTAAACAAGGGTATTGTTGGATAGGGTTGCTACCCCACCCAACTGCTCCACACCGTTGTCAAAAATGACATGAGTACCTTTCATAGTGGAAAAACCATGATCCAATCCGCAAAGTAATAAATTTTTGTCGTTATAAAACATAAGTACCTTCCTTTCTATGACTGTCTATTGCCGCCATCCAAACCATCCAGCATTTCCAGTATCATCCGAAGGGATTCCAAGATTTCCACATCTAACTCCTCCGTCCTCTCAATCCCCTGCAAATGCCTGTCAACCAGTAACATCTCCCTCTTGATTTCCTCAAACGTCCGTATGTTCCCAAAAGTGCTTACCTTCTGATGCATACAGCTTTGAATGAAAAAATCTGCTTTGCCCAGACCGGACAATGCAATCCGGTTATCAATAAGCTGTTTCTCCTCCGGTGATACCCTGAAATTCATAATGACACTCCGTTTCCGTTTCTTTGATTTGGGTTTTGGTGTCACATTCGCAATCAGATTATCCCTGCGGTAAATTTTTGCCATACGCTGCCTCCTCTCAAATTCTCGCCTGCACATATTCCAAATCACCATAATAAGGCGTGCCTGCCAGATACCATCTGCCGCCACTGCTCCAGTCCATTTCCATTCGTGTTGCCACCCATTGATTTCCGACCAGGCCTTCCATGCATTCCCCACAATGGAAACCGCGGTTTTCCCATAAATCAGATACCAGCAGCCCATAGCGGTCATTTTCTGCATTGTAGCCAAGCCTTCCCTGCACTTTACTTTGTGTTTTCATCCGCACCGCCCTCCTTTTCATCCGTCAATCCATCCAGCACATCTCCATCCCCATGATCCGCATCCAGCCTGTCCGCCAGTTCCTTCTGTTTGGACGGATAAAGATGGGAATAGGTGTAAGTGACGGAAATGCCTTCATGCCCCAACCGTTCTGCTATTTCCACCGGAGTAAATCCAAGCGAGATAAGATGGGCAACGTGGCTATGCCGGATGTCGTGGACCCTCACCCGCTTTACTCCTGCCTTTTTACACCCCCTATCCATCTCATGGTGCAGATAGCTTTTGGAAATATGGAACAGTCTGGTATCATCCGCAAGGCTGTAAAACATCCCAAAATAATCTTCCATCTCGTCACAGAGAAATTTCGGCAAATCTATAACCCGGTTGCTTTTCTCCGTCTTTGGGGAAGTAATCATATCTTCGCCATTAATGCGCTGGTAGGATTTGCTGATTGTCAGCTTACGCTTCACAAGGTCAAAGTCAGTTTTTACTAACGCTAATAATTCGCCTTCCCGGATTCCGGTCCAGTAAAGCACCTGAAACGCATAATAAGAAATTGGCTTATCCTTTATGACGTCTGAAAATTTCTCATACTCCTCCTTTGTCCAGAACAGCATTTCCTTCGCTTTCGCCTTACCCATTTTCCCTGCCTTTTGGGATGGGTTCTCCGGCAGACCGTAGAACCTGTGGGCGTGGTTGAAAATAGCACTGAGCTGGTTCTGCACCGTCCTCAGATACGTTGCCGCATATGCTTTGCCGTTTTCATCCCTGGCACAAAGCAGTACATTCTGCCACTGAACCACATCGGTGGAATCAATCTCTGCCAGACTTTTGTTTTCAAAATAAGGCAGAATCTTCGTTTCGATGATGTGTTTCTTTGTCATAAAGGTGTTGAGCTTTATCCTCGGCTTGATATCCTCCAGATATATCTCCACGAATTTCGCAAAATTCATCTGGATATCCCTGCTCTTTTTCTGGATAAAATCCCTCTCATAATTTAAAGCATCCCGTTTCGTTTCAAATGTCTGCTTGGGTGTGTACCTGCCTTTTTCCCTGCCAGTCCACAAACCGGATATACACTTTCCACCCGCTTCCGTCTTTTAATTTACTTACCGACATAAAATTCCTCTATTCCGAGAACATTATTTGTTCGAGGAACCGCAAGAGAAATCTGCGGATGCAGTTTCTCTTGTCGGATAACAGATTATTTGTGATGCTCTCTGCACAAATAATCCCTGTGAAAAACTGGCACATCAGTGCAGTTTTTTCACAGTACCTCCTTTCAGGCAGCTTCCATAAGAAAATGCCACACAAACTACCATTAATCTGTTATCATCCCTACTCCGTTGTGCCGCAACAACGCTCATAAAACTTACGATTGACCTTGCCTGCAAGCACAATAAGATTTGGATTTTACCGAAGCATCTTCTGGTTCAATTCCTGAATCATCTTGTAAGCCTGTGACTTGCTGACGCCCCAGTCCTCGCAGATTTCATCCGCCTGCACATACAGCTTCTTCATTCCTTCCATTCGCATTTACCCCCTTATTCAAAATCTGTGGTTTACGGCTGCACTTCTGCTCTGTCCGGGTAATTACATCTTCATCCCGCTAATATCATCCTGAAAACCACTATGTATCATCTCCTTTAGAACTCATTTTGGTTCTATATTGTATTGCTATTATATAGAACTCTTTATAGTTCTGTCAAGCACTTTTCAGAACTTTTTTTGGTTCTTTTCTTTTCTGCCATTCTGTGTTATGATATTTCTATAGAAAACAACACAATTCTTTGTGTTCCATACCACAATTGGCAGGCAACACTTTGATTACAAATAACATAAGACAGGGCATGAAAATATCTTTACTGCCCCTGCTCTGATTGGAGGTAACCATGACACAAGGTGAACGTATCAAATACATCCGCACCAGCCGGAAAATGACACAAAAACAGCTGGGGCTGCTCTGCGGCTTTTCGGAAAGTACCGCAGATGTCCGCATCCGCCAGTATGAAAGCAATGCCAAAGCCCCCAAGCAGAATACACTGATGCTGATAGCCGAAGCACTAAAAGTTTCTTACATTGCCATCAAAAACTATGACCTCGGTGCGGCTGAGGATGTTCTGGAAACGCTGTTCTGGCTGGACACCCAAAACGGCATTGACCTTTTTCCTATGCAGCCGGAATCCCCAAAGAATAACTCATGGGAATACAAAGGCAGCTACAACGAACCGGAATACACACACAGCCACCCGCCTTTCGGCATTGTCATACAATATGGCTTGGTCAATGACTTCCTCGCTGAATGGTCACTCCGCAAAACGGAACTGCGGGAAGGTGCAATCACTCCTGACCAGTACAACAACTGGAAATGGAACTGGCCCAACTCCTGTGATGATGCCAAAGGCACAGACGGCTATGCAGACTGGCAGAATGTGTAAACTGCAAAATTCAAGCCATTGACTGCTCCTGAAAATCAGCCACAGTAGTTGTATAAAAATGGAATCTCTGAAAAAAGAACATCAAAAAAACAGAAATTCCACAATCCGGAATTTCTGTTTTTCTGATGCATATATTATTCTGAGTACACAAGATTTTGCAAAAAATTTGCAAGAAGCAGTTTCGTGAGACGCCCTATTTTCAGGGCTTTCCAGCGGTTTTCGCTCACTCGAGCCCCCTGTAACTATAACATAATTGTTAAATTTTTAATTGCTTTTTAAGGGTTTTCATAGCCATATTATCCATATTTCACGCCTTATTTACAGTTTCAGAGCAAACAGGTATCATACAGGTATCACAGATTTTCTCCTTGACTGTCCTATCTACATGGTGCTAGCACCATGTAATATTGCATTAACAAGAAAAATTATTTTCTCTGTTGCAATTTTTCCAGTATAGCCATAACATCCGGCTGCGTTGGCGTAAACTTCACACCACGTTTCAACATACCCATAACTTTCTTTGCTTTCTGTTCAATCTCTTTAGCTGTATGTTCACTTGTCAGTATCAGATGATTTCCGGCTATGCTGTACTCTCGTTCTATATATTCCTCGGTTATCGGAAACATATCCTGTATCAGAAATGCACTTTCCCGGTCATCATCCAGTTTTACAATATGGAGAATATCGCAAGGTTTTCTTGCTTTTTCTTTCTTTTCCATAATGCTCTTATATTTGTCAATCTGGCTGGACAAAGGTATCATCCAGTATATGCCTATACTTGTATCTTCAAAGCAATAATAATGCGGTCTGTTTCCTGCCTTATTTCCTTTGAGGTACGGATTAGACATATCCTCAAAAAATTTGTCTTTAATAACATAAAATCCCGTTTTCTTCATTCGTTCCGTCCTCACTATGTAAAAAGTCCCCCGCCTTGCGGCGAAGGACTATACTTTCGACCCAACCACTTATATACCGCATATTGGTCAGCGGTAAACTTTCAACCCGACCATTTATATACCACATATCGGTCAGTGGTAAACTTTCTTTGCACCTACATTCTAGCAAGTGCAAAGAGGAAAGTCAATAGAGCTTTCCACTAAAATTTTATGCAAGAAAATAGAAATTATGCTGTATCCTCTGATTCTTGAACATTTCTCAATCCGCTTAATGCCGTATACTGCTACAATATTGTATTTTCCTTATTAACTTACATTGCGTCGATGCCATGTTCAAATTAGATTATACCGTTCCATTTCCTCCCTACATTTAGCACATAATTTACCGATTATTTTATTTGCATACCCCTGCAATGGTTTTATCTTCCCTTGATAATACGATGTATGCCACATTCTTAGTATGGGGATTTGCTTATTATCTATGAAAAAATATATTTTGTCTGAAATCTGTTTTGCCCCCAAATAGTTAATATGTAAATCCATATCATAGGTTTTTGTTCCTAACCACACAACTACATCTGGATTTATTATTTCAATTTCTTTCTTGATAAACTCCTTATAATATTTGCAATACTCTTGAATATGCAATGCACCTTTAACATCAGCCCCTCCACCTCTTTTATTCAAATCCATAACCGCATAATGGATTGCCGCATCTGAATCAGACATTTCATTTATCCCAATTTCTGCAACAATTTTATATATGGCAGAAGTCCTTTCCCGCATCTTCCCCAGTCAATCATCATAACCAGTTTCATAATATTTCTGATAATCATCTATGTTGTTTGGTTTTGAGTTAAACTTGGCAGAATACTCATCATCATTAGCTTCATTTGATATAAACAGCACTTTTCTTTTTTCCTTAGAGAAAACGCCTTCATCAATAATTCCATCTCTCCGAAAATGGCTTTTTGTAATATTTTTGCCGCCTCGTGTTCGCGCCCACGAAGAATCTAGCTCATTTTCCTGCGCATATTCCCATTCAATAAAAAGTTGTTCTAATTGCTCCGATTTCGATACCATACTTTATCCTCGTTCAATAATCTAATTTATCTATATCTTTCACGTTCTGATTATACCACTCATATCCCCTGCTTTCCACCATAAAATACAAGGCGCAGTAATCGCCACTCCCCGCATTTTTTACCGTTCTAACGATTTTTCAATCTTCCATTTTTGCCCTTTCAAATCATTCTGCTTTTCATACAGATTATTGCGTTCTTTGCAGAGTTCTTTCATTCGCTCCAACTGTGCCCTCACTCCCTGCAATCCGGCTCTATCTTTTTATATTCCCCGGTCAGATTACGGATTGTATTATTGTTTTCCTTTATCTGCTCTGACAGGCACACCCAGTCTATCAGATTTTGTACTTCCTTATCCGTTTCGTAAAGGTCTGTTTCTGCTACAATCTTAGCACACAGCCGCACCATGACTTTCTTCTCCATATCCGTCATATCCTATCAATCCCCTTTCCTATCG
>ERZ808046.1013-NODE-1013-length-15301-cov-14.959012_pt1 | contig 15301 bp, 14 predicted proteins | sample MGYA00380196_ERZ808046 | MGnify/ENA primary metagenome ERZ808046 (study PRJEB31490, sample SAMN06133421) | mouse gut metagenome | isolation source: Z6_2 | host: mice | place: China: Chengdu | collected 2015-05 ...
GTGGCTAGTACCTTATCGGGCAGGAGTTCCACCTGCTAAGCATCACACCCTTAGCTGGGCGCACTGAAAATTCAATAAAAACTGGCAATAAAATAGCATGAAACACTCTGTTTTTGGTATAATTGAATTGTTCAGAAACAACATACCAACGGAGGCTCATGCTGTGAATAACAGTATAACACAAGACAACCAGATTTCTAAAACAATCAAAAGATTTTTCACCAGATTTCATGTGACATCTACTCTGAAAACGGCGGGAGCTTATCATAAGAAAGGTACACCTGTGAAACAGATTTTTCAGTATCTGTTTCTCCTGATCTTTTCAAACAGAAGCATGTACATGAATCTGTTGTCAGGGAGAAATACGCCGGCTTTTGCTAAAGATACGGTATACCGCTTTATGAAATCAACACAGATCAACTGGATTAGGTTCACAACGATACTTGCATCAAGAATTATCAAGGATGCCGTTGTCCCACTAAATCATGCAGACAGGGAAAATGTTCTCTGCATTGATGATTCTATGTTTGAAAGAAACCGCTCCAAGAAGGTGAAACTTCTTGCAAAAACTTACGACCATGCAAAACATGCCTATAAGTTTGGGTTCCGTATGCTAACCCTGGGATGGACTGACGGAAGTACGTTTCTTCCGATCAACAGCATCCTTTTATCCACGGATAATAAGAAAAACCGTGTGAATGAGGCCGTCAGCCTCGATAAAAGAACCGTCGGTTATAAGCGCCGCAAGCTTTCTATGACCAAAGGGACAATTCCGATTTTTCATTCTAAATAAGTTCTTCCATACACTTATTTCATTTTGAGTTTGAAACGAATATCTTTATTTAAATTCTATTCTATTTTTAGTGAAAATCCCTCATAGACTCCTACCGGTATGTCTTTGTCAAAAGAGTATTCTTCCATAATGTCTTTTTCAAAGCTATATATTGTGACAAGTTCTCTTTCGGGATCTACTACCCAATACTCTCTGACTCCTGCTGTCCGATACTTAAACAGTTTCTTATAATAATCCATCTGTCTGCTGCTCGGTGAAACAATCTCAATAATCCAATCAGGAGCTCCATTGCATCCTTTATCTGTAATCTTATTTTTATCACAAATAACCGATATGTCAGGCTCTACATAATTTTCATCATTTTCGTTCAAAAATACAGCAAATGGCGCGGGAAATATATTACAATCGCCATTATTCTGTTTAATATAATCCTTTATTTGATAAGATAAATCCATTACAAGTGTTTGATGTTTTGTGCTTGGTGGAGCCATATAATAAATTTTTCCATCAATCAATTCTGCCCGTTCTCCCTCAGGCAGCGCATATATGTCATCTATCGTATAAACCTCTTTTTTTCTCAATGCATCCATTCTTACACCTTCGTTCTTGATTCTATTACAGGCAGTATTCATAGGGATTACAACGCTTTTTCATCACTTAAATATCCAGGTGGTAAGTTCTTAAATCGAAAATATCAATATGTTCCCCATATAAAGTGTGTAAATGACTTGGCTCATGCTCTTTTGGTTTAAAGAACATTTTTATTACTATTATAAGCCATTCCAAATAGCTTCATGTTATTCTTCTTTGGTATAAAATAGCATAGATTTACATGGCAGTACATCGTTTTTCAAAAATCACAAGCACGCATAAAACCTTGTATTTTCAAGCTTTTAGCGCCATTTGTACGGAGTTACCTGATATACGTAAAAATTAAGCCAGTTTGTATACAGGGTATTGGCCATATTTCTCCATACAAGCGGCGGCACAGAAAACGGGTCATCGTGCTCATAATAGTTTTCCGGGATAGAAGGATTCAGGCCCTTACTCAAATCTCTGTGATACTCTCCGTTTAAGGTCATTCTGTCGTATTCCGGGTGCCCCTGGACGAAAATCTGACGGCTGTCCCGGCTCATTACCAGAAATACCCCGGCCTCTTCGGATTTCGCCAGGATTATAAGTTCCGGACGTTTTAAAATATCCTCCTCCCGCACCTCCGTATACCGGGAGTGGGGGCATTTGAAACAGTCGTCAAATCCTCTCATAAGCGGTATCTTCCGTTCCAGAGTCCTGTGGGTGTAAATGCCGGAAAGCTTTTCCTTCCTTAAATATTTTGGAATTCCATAGTGGTAATACAGGCCGGCCTGGGCGCCCCAGCAAAGATGCATGGTGGAGGTCACATGTGTTTTGCTCCACTCCATGATCTCTTTCAGTTCTTCCCAATAGTTGACCTCTTCATACTCCATGAGTTCTACCGGCGCACCGGTGATGATCATACCGTCATAGTGGCTTTTCTTCACATCCCTGAAGGTTACATAAAACTTGTTTAAATGACTGGCGGAGGTATGGGTGGACTCATGGGTGGACATGGTCATAAAGGTGCATTCCACCTGGAGGGGCGTGTTGGATAATGCCCGCAAAAGCTGGGTCTCCGTGTCCTCTTTAAGAGGCATAAGATTTAATATCAGAATTTCCAACGGACGTATATCCTGACTCAGGGCCCGGGCCTCATCCATGATAAATACATTTTCACTTTCCAGTATGGCTCTCGCAGGTAAATTATTCTGTATCTTTATCGGCATGTTCTTCTTCCTCTATCATCTTAAGAAAATCCGTCTCCGAAAGAATAGGGATGCCCAGTTCTCTGGCCTTCTTATTCTTTGAGGACTTTGATGTCACATCGTTGTTGATTAAATAACTGGTTTTGGAAGTCACAGAGCCGGTGGCCTTTCCGCCTCTGGCCTCAATGAATTCCTGAAGCTCTTTCCGGTTTTCAAACCTTTCCACGGAACCGGTAATCACGAAAATCTTTCCGGCCAGCGTCTGGGCTTCGGTTTCTGTGGTCTCCTTTTCAAAGGTCAGATCCCCCAGCAGGTGATCCAGAACCTCATTGTTCTTCTCACTTTCAAAATATTTCACCCACGCGTCGGCCAGAACCGCTCCGATTCCATCAATGGCACAGAGTTCATCTGCACCGGCCTTTCGCATATCAGGAAGTTCAAAATTAAAATGGCGGCAGATCATCCTGGCGTTGGCCAGGCCGATGCCTGCAATCCCAAGGCCATAAATCAGCCGGGGAAGCGTAGTGTGGGAAGCTGTCTTTGCCGCCGCCACAAGCTTTTCATAGGACCTCTCCCCGAAGCCCTCCATGTCAACGATCGCCTCCCGGTGGCGGTCCAGATGAAAAATATCATCAAATTCATGGATGAAACCGGCAGCAATAAATTTTTCCAGGGTCATTTCCGACAGGCCGTCAATATTTAGCGCATCCCTGCTGACAAACAGGGCAAAGCTTTTAATTTTTTTTGCCTGACAGTCCGGATTGGTGCAGTACAGGGCCTTCACATCGTTGATACTTCTTATTTCCGTCGCTCCCTGGCAGACCGGACAGATTTTCGGAATATCCCTGACTCCGCTTCTTGTGAGGTTGTCAGCAATCTGCGGAATAATCATATTGGCTTTATAAACAGTAATTCTGTCGCCGACTCCCAGCTCCAGGCTTTCCATGATGCTGATATTATGGACACTGGCACGGCTTACGGTGGTGCCCTCCAGCTCCACGGGCTCAAAAACGGCAACCGGATTAATAAGCCCGGTCCGGGATGCGCTCCATTCAATGTAAGACAGGGAAGTCTCCTGGATTTCATCCGCCCATTTAAAAGCAATGGAGTCTCTTGGGAATTTAGCGGTCCTCCCCAGGGAAGCCCCATATGCGATATCATCGTAAAGCAGTACCAGCCCATCAGAGGGAACCTCATAATGACTGATCTTTTCCGCAAAGTCTGCCACAGCGCTCTCAAGAGTCTGTGCCGTCACCTCCACAAACTCCACAGTCTCAAAGCCTAAAGAAGCCAGCCATAAAAACTGCTCTTTTCTGGAATTGTGAAAATCCATGTCCTCAGCCTGTACCAGAGAAAACGCCATGAACCGCACATTTCTTCCGGCTGTAATCTCACTGTTCAGCTGCCGCACGGAGCCGCTGCAAAGATTCCTGGGATTTTTATATCTGGCATCCACATCGTCAATGGATGCATTCAGCTTTTCAAAATCCGGATAGGTAATCACGGCTTCTCCACGGAGAATCAAACGCCCTTTAAAAGGAATTACCATGGGAAGATTCACAAAAGTTTTTGCATTTCCCGTGATTACCTCTCCGATCTCTCCGTTTCCCCTTGTTACAGCCTTTGAAAGCATTCCGTTCTCATAGGTCAAAACGACAGTCAGGCCATCCATCTTCCAGGATAAAAGCCCGGTTTCACCGCCCAGCCATTCCTTTAGCTCCTCTACGCTTTTTGTTTTATTTAAGGACAGCATCGGCTTGTCATGACGTTCCTTGGGAAGCTCACTCAAAATTTCATAACCTACCTCCTGGGTGGGGCTTCCCGCAAAAACAGTCCCGGTTTCTTTCTCCAGTTTCAAAAGCTCCTCGTACAGCCGGTCATACTCAAAGTTAGTCATTACCTCCCGGCTTTCCTGATAATAGGCCCTGGAGGCCTCTGAGAGCATGGTCTGAAGCTCTTTCATCCGTTTTAATCTCTCATCCATTCCATCTGCTCCTTTACTTGTTTCCGTCCGTTTTGTGTATCACCCGGAAATTTCCCGGGCTGTCTCCATTTCCCGTCCCCTTTGTATCTGCAGTCCGCAGTTCTAAGGCTCTGTTCTCTGGCTGGCCCGGGCCCTGTTTGCCATGGGGAGATTTGTGGAATCTTTAAGCAAAGCCATAAGTCCTTTAAGCTCCTCCCCTGTGAGTTCCCGGTATGCGCCCCGTTCCAGATTTCCCAGCTTAATATTCATAATCCGCACACGCTTTAAATTCATCACATGGTAATCCAGGGCACGGCACATGCGGCGAATCTGACGGTTTAAGCCCTGCGTCAGCACGATATGGAATGTATGGGACCCCGTCTGCCATGCCTTGCAGGGCTTTGTGAGCACAGCCAGATCCTCAATCCACACGCCTTCACACATTTTTTTCAAGAATTCCTCCGTCACGGGTCTGTTGACTGCCACTGCATACTCCTTTTCATGGTTATTGCCGCCGCGAAGGATTTTATTCACGATATCTCCCTGATTCGTCATAAGGAGCAGTCCTTCTGAGTCCTTGTCCAGGCGTCCAACAGGATAAATCCGCCGGGGATAATGGAGAAATTCCACAATATTCTCCGCATGATCCTTATCTGAGGTAGTGCAGACAATTCCCTTTGGTTTATTGACCGCCAAAAACACGGGACTTTCCTTTCCGCCCACTGCCGTTCCGTCGCAGACCACTTTCTGCCCCGGCCGCACCTTAAGCCCCATGGGCGCCACAGCGCCATCCACCAGTACCTTCCCTTCTTCGATGAGCCTGTCTGCCTCTCTTCGGGAGCAGACCCCTGCATCACTTAAATATTTATTCAAACGAATGGCTTCTTCCACAATCCCTGTATCCTTTCCATGTTATGTTCCAAAGACTCACTCTATTTTCCCGGCTGCTTCTCTTCCAGATCATCGGTGAGGAAACAGGCATCTCCAAAAGAAAAAAACCTGTATTTTTCATCGATGGCTTCCTGATATGCATGTAATACATTCTCTCTTCCCGCCAGAGCTGATACCAGCATCACCAGGGTGGACTCCGGAAGATGGAAATTGGTAATCAGGCAGTCCAGAATTTTAAACCGGTAGCCGGGATAGATAAAAATTTCCGTCCAGCCGCTCCCGGCCTTTAAAATCCCGTCCTCTCCGGTGGCAGACTCCAGTGTCCGGCAGCTTGTGGTTCCCACACAGATCACCCGGCCGCCATTTTTCTTCGTATCGTTGATTTTTTTTGCTTCCTCTTCTTCTACCATATAAAACTCCGAATGCATATGGTGTTCCTCAATGGTATCCGCTTTGACCGGGCGGAAAGTACCCAGTCCCACATGGAGCGTTATATGGGCTACGGTCACTCCCATGTCCTCGATCTCATTTAACAGCTCCTTCGTAAAATGAAGGCCTGCAGTCGGCGCTGCGGCAGAGCCGTCATGCTTCGCATAAACAGTCTGGTAGCGGTTTTTATCCTTCAGCTGGTGGGTAATGTAGGGAGGAAGGGGCATCTGGCCGAGCTGGTCAAGGATTTCCTCGAAAATCCCCTGGTACTCAAACTGAATCAGACGGTTTCCCTCATCCACCACATCCAGAACCTTTCCCTTTAAAAGCCCTTCTCCGAAGACCACCTCCGCACCGGTCTTCATCTTCTTTCCCGGCTTCACCAGAGTTTCCCAGACGTTATCTGATTTTCTTTTTAAAAGCAGCACCTCAATACCGGCTCCCGTATCGGCCTTCTGTCCCAGGAGTCTCGCCGGAATTACCCTGGTATCGTTGATTACCAGACAGTCACCCCTTCGTAAGTATTTCAGAAGATCCCGGAAATGACGGTGCCTGATTTCTCCGGTTTCTTTATCTAATACCAGGAGCCTGGATGCCGTTCTGTCCTCAAGGGGATCCTGGGCAATCAGCTCCTGTGGCAATTCAAAATTAAAATCTGTAACATTCATACGCGTTCTCCTGTATCGCCATCCGCTCCATCGGATTTCTGGTTACTGTTCACGGGCCCTGCGAACATAGCTGTATATTCTGGCCCATGACGAATCAGACTGGTGATTAATCATAATGTGGACAGTAATAATTCCTGCTCATTGTACCAAAATAAAATTTAAAAAGCAATAAATAAGCACTTGCAAGATGAAATAAAATGTTGTATTATATTGGAGATGCATCTGTAGCTCAGTGGATAGAGCAGTGGCCTCCGGAGCCGCGTGCGTAGGTTCGATTCCTATCAGATGCATTTTTAATAAAAGCCTTATTTTACGCATGGCTGCTGTAAATCCTGCGTAAAATAAGGCTTTTTTTATTTAACTGGTTGTGTGCATCCAAAATTCGAGTTCATTCCAGACACGGGATCAGCTGATTTCTCCCATGACAGCTTTCCGCTTTTTACAGCCGCCTCATACCGGCTGATTTTATAATTCAACCGCTCCAGTGCTGCGTCAATCCGGGCTCTCTGTTTTAAAAGATGCTCTCTCTGTTCCTGTAAAAGCGTGCACCTCCTGGCAAATGTGGAATCTCCTGTCTGGGAAAGCCGGACATACTGAATCATAGCGTCCACCGTTAAGCCTGCGCTCCTCATGCACATGGCTAACTCCACCCACCCAAGGTCTTTTTCCTGATAGTCCCGGATTCCGCTTTCCGTTCGTGTCACCGGCGGAATCATGCCAACCCGCTCATAATAGCGCAGTGTGTCCTGGGAAATTTCGTATTTTTCACTTACCTCTCTAATTGTCATGTCCCCTCCGGGATTCTGTTCTCCAATCCCTTCTTCCTGGTCACCATCCTTTATCATTTTAATCGGAAGCTTTCTCAAATACCCCGGCGACCTCAGAAAGCAACTTTCTGATTTCCAGGTGCTGGGGACATACCTGCTCACATTTTCCGCATTTGATACATTCCGATGCCTTTCCTCCATGCTTTGTATGTACGTTATTATAGTAGAAATCGGAATTCCAGTCCTTATACTGTTTTTTCGCGTTCATGCAGGCAAACAGATCCGGAATGGAGATATGTTTGGGACATCCCTCCGTACAATAGCGGCATGCAGTACACGGAATCAGGTTCTGCGCCTTAAAAATCTCCCGTACCTGGTTTACGGCCACAAGTTCTTTTTCTGTCAGCGGTTTAAACTCCTTCATGAAGCCAATATTTTCCTCCATCTGCTCCAGAGTGCTCATTCCTGAGAGGACCATCATCATTCCTTCAAATCCGGCAGCAAAGCGAATGGCATAACTGGCCGGACTGCCGCTGTTTAAGCCATCCAGAATTTCTTTTGCTTCCTCTGGAAGATTCACAAGGCTTCCGCCCTTCACCGGCTCCATGACGATTACTGGCTTTCCGTATTTTCTGCATACCTCATAGCACCGTCTGCTCTCCACAGCGGCATCCTCATAGTCCACATAGTTAAACTGAATCTGGACCACCTCAACCTGCGGATTTTCCTCCAGTATCTTTTCCAGAACTGACGCCCTGTCGTGGAAAGAGATCCCAAAATGGCGGATTTTCCCCTCCTCCTTAAGTTTAAGTCCTGTTTCATATGCATGGCATTTTTTAAATTTTTCATAAACTTCTGCACTCTGGGCATGCATCAGATAGAAATCAAAATATTCCACGCCGCAGGCCTCAAGCTGACTTTCAAACAATGGCCGGATGTCCTCTTCCTTCTCAAAATAAACCCCTGTCAGCTTATTGGTCAGAATATATTCTTCTCTTCCATGCCTCTTTACCAGACACTCCCGCAGTGCGGTCTCACTTTTTCCGCCCAGATATCCATGGGCCGTGTCAAAATAGTTAAAGCCGTTTTCCAGGAATCTGTCTGTCATCCGGCAGGTCTGTTCAAAATCCACCTGCTCCCCGTTCATCGGCAGACGCATGCATCCAAAGCCGAAATTCTTTTTAATCTCTGCAAAATACTGATTCATTCGCTTTCCTCCTGTGATACCGTTTTCCAGTGCGGGGAATGCCTCCGCCTTAACAGGGCAGTCCCCACACAGACCTACTGAACAGTTACCAGTTTACATACAAACGATTGTAACACCTGGAGTTTACTCAAAGTCAATACCCTTTTAACATTTTGTTTCCAGCACCGTTTTTTCCGAAGTAACCGTTCAGACAGCCCCTGAATGGCCGCTTTCCGGAACCATTTCGTTCCCCTCTGAGCCGCTGCTTTTCTCCTCCATAATTTCCACAATGGTCTTCTCTGTTCCAACCATGCCGGGAGCGGCAATCCTTCCCATATTCTTCATGGTCTCCTCCGGTGTCCTTCCATTGATGCCGTGGACGGAATTAATATACACCCCGGCCATCGCCATGTTGACGGAATCAAAGGCCGCATCTACCGCCACGATTCCCTTCATGGTACACCCCTGGTTTCCGCCGTCACAGATCATCCCGGTGATGCTGCTGGCCATGTTGTTAATGGTCTTTTCCATTTCATCCAGGGTCCCGTTTCGCAGGCTCACAAGACCACAGGCCATACCTGTTCCCGCCGCGATGGCACATCCGCAGAAAGCGGACAGCTTTCCCGAATATTCTTTTATATACATGCAGACCAGATAGCTTAAGGCCGTGGCCCTTAAAAGCTGTTCTTCGGAATATCCGTTGACCTTGCAGGCAGCTAAAAGCGGCATGGTGGCAATGATTCCGTGGGCTCCGGACCCGGTTATGCTCATGGCAGGCTTCGAAAGCCCCAGAACTCTGGCCTCAATGGCGCCGTTGCAGAACAGGGATGCCGTTTTATGCTCATCCTCCGAAACAAGTTTTCCTCCGTTGGCAGAAAGAAGGTAGGGGCCATAAGTAGTTTTCTCACTGTGAAGTCCCTCCATCAAAAGTTCCATATTCATTTCATAAGCATCCCGGATGAATAAAATTTCCTCTGGCGGAACCGTCCTTGCATATTCATAAAGCTGTTTTAAGGTGTACTGGTGAATCTGGTGACTCTCTTCCTCCGGCCCTTCTTCTTCCTCATGCTTTTCAAACACTATGGTTCCGTTTTCTGTGATCTTTACAATATTGGTGTGAGAGCCCCGGATTGTAACAACAGCCTCCTCCTGCTGCCCCACCACCTTTGCTTCAATGAAAATGCGGCTTGTGATTTCGCTCATTTCCACTGCAATCTTTCCCGCTTCCACCATTTCCCTGGCTTTTTTCGCCTCTTCTTCGGTAATGCCATCCAGGCATTCCAAGCCCTTTTCCGGTTTCGCGGCCACTGCCCCCAGGGCGGCAGCATGGAAATTTCCAACCTCGCCGCTTCCGGGAATTCCGCAGGTAAATGCATTTTTATACATCCCGCTGTTTAAGCGGAGAACCACCTTTTCCACACTGCCTTTTATATGTCTTCCTGCAGTTGCCACTGCAAAGGCTATGGCCCCCGGTTCGGTTACTCCCAGGGCTGGTCTCATGTCTTCCTTAATTAAATGTGTCAGCTGATTCAAACAAAATTCCCCCTTTTCCTTATTGGAGCACTACTGAGTGCTCTTATTTTGTCTTCGGATATTTTAAAAAGGGGCAGTCGCAAAACTCACCCTTTCCACAATATACAGACAAAATCCACTTTCATGCATGGTGGTGCCTGCGTCAGCAGGCATGTCCGTTTATTTTGGAAGTCTGTCATTTTGCAACAGCCTCTTTGTCTGTTTATTCAATAATACTGTCTGCCACATCCGTTCCGGCGCAGAGAAGTGCTACCAGAAGAGTCTGCTGACAGCCCTTAAAGGCACCTTCTACCTTAAACTGCTCAGAAAGCATATGAGCATGGACATCATAATCACACCCCATGCCAAGGCACACGGCCGGAAGTCCGCCCTCCAGTGCCCGGTTACAGTTGGTGGAACCGCCGTTTCCAAGCTTCGGCTCCTCACAGCCAAGATATTCTGCAGAAGCCATGGCCGCCTCTACAATAGGAGTATGGGGATCCTGGTGCCCGGCGTTCACATCACAGATGTGCTTTACCTCATAGGTTATGGTATCCTGGCCCCAGCGGTCGGTCTCCTCCCGGCAGGCCTCCCCGATGGCGGCAAAAATGCGGTCACGCAGCTTTTCCAGCTCTTCCTGGGAGTTAGAGCGGAAATTAAAACGGATTAAAGCCTGGTCCACAATGGCGTGAACAGCCTCAAAGCTTCCCGCCTGGAAATTTGTCACGGCAAACGTAGTCATAGGCTCTGCCGGAACGCGGAATTCTGCGATTTTTGCAATGGCTCTTGCTGCTGCGTGAAGGGGATTGGCAATCTTTCCGAACATTCCGCAGGCATGACCGCCGATTCCCTTGAAAACCACCTCATAGGTCTGGATTCCGGTGGCCTCATATGTAATCTCCTGGAATCCCGGTCCGTCCACGGAAATGCTGGCATCCAGCTCAGGATGGTGGTCCACATAGTATTTCATGCCTTTTAAAGCCCCGGTTCCCTCTTCCTGAACGGTTCCCACAAAATGAATGTCCCCTTTTGTCTCAATCCCTGCCGCATTTAAAGCACGGATCGTTGAAAGAACCACAGCACAGCCTCTGGTATCGTCAACGATTCCGGGGCATTTGATGAAGCCGTCCTCGCGGACGATGGAAAGCCTGGTGTCTAACGGGAACACCGTATCCATATGGCCTTCCACGATCACGGTTTTTCCCCCTCCGGTTCCTTTCCGGATTCCCACGCAGTTTCCGTATTCATCAATATGGCAGCCGGTCAGTCCTTCTTCCTCAAACATTTCTAAAAGTCTCCGGGCCTTTTTCTCCTCATGGTACGTGGGGGCCGGAATCAGGGTCAGTTCAATCTGCTTTTCAATCACTGCCTCCTGATCCTCTTCCATGAATGCCAGGGCTTTTAACACTTTTTCATTTTTCGTCAGCGCTTCAAATTTTCCTTGTACCTTTTCCGAAATCTGATATTCCATTTTTGTTGTACCTCCTCCTATGGTGTATTGTTACACTTAGTTTACCATACCTGTCTCTCTCAGGAAAGAAATCTTTTCATTTTTGACTATATGGCATCCTCCCTGTAAGTAACCGATCGGAAACTCTTTGTGCCCAGATTTGTGAGATGATTTTTTGTTAGAAGTGCACAAATTTATGAGGCGTACGTGGAACGTACGTTGAGTAAATTTGGGTGCTTCTGGCAGAAAATCAGCCGCAAAGATGGGTGCAGGGGAATTTCCGAGAGTACTCTAACCATTCAGATAGTCCCTGAACTGTTGCTGCTGAAACGTTTTTTCACCATCTGATAATAAATAAAAATCAGGGCAGCCGTCACCCCCCATGCCATGGGGTAGCAAAAATATACATTCTCAATCGTGCGGTTTATGCTCATGGAAACCGCCAGATAAATCTGGCGTACTACCACCATGCCAATCAGAGACAGAATCATGGGAATTTTCGTATCCCCGTATCCTCTGAGGATGCCCAGATAAATCTCGCGGATCGCCATTAAGGTGTACATGGGAATAATGTAATGCATCATAGCCACACCGTAAGCGATTACCTCCGGGTCTGTGTTAAACAGGGCCACGCTCTGGTCTGCAAAACAGTACACCAGAAAACCGATGGAATTTGTAACCACAATGGACAGCAAAAGACATCGTCCCTCACCCTGCCGCGCTCTGGCATGGTTCCCGGCGCCGCTGTTCTGGCTGACGAAGGTTGTAATCGTAAGACCAAACGCTTTACATGGCAGCACAATGAACTTGTCCAGTCTCTGGGCCACGCCCACACCTGCCGCCGCTGTGGCACCGAAGCCATTAACGTATCTCCACACAAACAAGTTGGAGAAAGAAATCAACGCCGACTGAAGTCCCGACGGCATTCCGATTGCTGCCACCTCCGACACGATCTCATGGTTCCTGAAAGCCTCCTTCACGTCCAGGCGGAATTCCTCATTGATTTTTCCAAGCTTTTTATAGGCCAGAACCACCGATACAAACTGGGAAAAAATCGTGGCAAATCCAACGCCTGCAACGCCTAAGGGAATCACCACCACAAATACCAGATCCAGCACAATATTAACCATACTGGTGACCACCAGAATCCTGAAGGGCGTTCCCGAATCCCCGACAGCCCGGAGAATTCCCGCGCTGATGTTGTAGATAACCGTAAACATAAGCCCTGCCAGATAAATCCGAAGGTAGGTGACCGCCTCCGGATACACCTCCCCGGGAACGGCCGCAAGGCCCACTAAAACAGGAGTCAGAAAAATTCCCAGAACAGATAGAATCACCCCCAGCACCACAGAAAATCCAAAGGCCACCCGCATGGACCGGTTTAACCGCTCTTTGTCCCGGCTTCCAAAGGCTCTGGAAACCACCACTGAAGAGCCCACGGACATGCCGTTAAAAAATCCCACCAGAAGATTGGCCAGGGTGGCACAGACACTGACGGCCGCCAGTGCATTTTTCCCCACAAAATTCCCCACCACCAGCGTGTCCACGCTGTTGTATAAATTTTGAAACAGCTCCCCGAGAACAATGGGAATGGAAAACATAACCAGCTCCATAATTATATTTCCCTGGGTAAAATCAACCTGCTTTTTCTTCACTTTTTTGTCTCCTGTATCTTACACATTTTATTTTCCCGCCGTTAAAATCATCTTTTCAAAGGCGTTCAGCTCGTCCAGATGAGTCGCCTCTCCTCTCTCCTTCTGGGTGACAAACCGTTCCCGCAGTGCATAGGTGCCTCCGGTTTCCTTAATGCACCGGAGAACATCCGCCTCCGCCTTAATTCTGGCACGGATTAAGGTCTGGGGGAACCGGACCATCTTAAATCCCATGGCTTCCAGCTCCGAAGCCGTTTTTTTCTCTGTAACAGTACCCTCAATGATGGTCACGCAAAGGGGAAGACCCAGGCCTGTCATACGCTTTAAGGCCTCTTCTGATGGCGGAACGCTGACAAACAGCATATCGGCTCCGGCCCTTTTATATAATTCCAGACGTCTTAAGGCCTCGTCAATTCCCAGGGAAGAAGCGGCGTCCGTGCGGGCTATCAGAAGGAAGTCCGGGTTTGTCCTGGCCTCTGCCACGGCCCGGATTCTCTGGCACATTTCCTCTGTGGAAACCACCGTGGTACCGAAAAACGCGCATCGTTTAGGGAAGGTCTGGTCTTCCATCTGGATTCCTGCGATTCCCATGGCCTCATATTCCTTCGTCATTCTCATAATTGGCATAACACCGCCGTATCCCGTATCCACATCGGCCAGAACCGGAATATCCACGGCAAACAAAATTTCCTGAATCGCATTCCTGTATTCGGTGTATGTGGTTACCCCCACATCCGGAAGTCCCAGTCTTGCGTTTGTCATGGCGGCACCGCTCACAAAGGTGGCAGGAAAGCCTGCATCCTGAATCATTCTGGCTGACAGCGCATCATAACAGTTGGGGCAGATGAGGATCCCCGGCTTTTTCAAAAGCTTACGAAGATGTCCTGCTGAATTTTGATGGTTCATAACGATTCCTCCTTTTCCTGTGTCTTTTACAGATATGTTTGTTCTTTCATCATAAAGAATCCTGTTAAAATTACAAGATATGGAAAAATCACCAAAATCACTATTTCCCGGCCATCCATTAAAATTTTCTTATAGGTTATAGGATTGTATTAAAACTAAATTTCTGCGTTCTCCAGTTTCCGCCCCGGGCATACTGGACGAAGCTCTGGAGCGTCTGAAAATCCTCTGATGCCCTGGGGTACACCAGACGAATCTCCCGGTTTATTTCCAGCCGCTTCACCGGAATAATGTTGATTTTATCGGAATCACTGCCATTTTCCAGGGAAGAGCGCACCACAAAACCAACTCCGTAGCCTTCCCGCACCTGCTGTATCACATCAGAATTACCGATGACCTGCAAGGTCACATTCAAGTCATCCAGAGTCAGATCCAACTTTTTTAGCTGCTGTATGATCAATTCTGTGGTGTTGCAGTCCATACCGCGGATAATTAACGGCAGCTTTTTCAGCTGGTTCACCGTGATGGGGTTCCCGTCATGGAAGGTTTTGGAACTGATTAAAACCATCGGGTCATTGAAAAATGGCTCCACCACGTATTTCTCATCCAGCACAAAGGAGCTGATTCCTGTGATGGCACAGTCAACCGTACCCTTTTTAAGCTCCTGAATCAACTCCTTTCCGCGAAAGGCCCTTACCTGGATGGAACATTTTGGCCGTCCGTTCCGAAAAGAAGACACCAGAATCGGCACAATGGAGGACGCGGGAGTCGGGGATGTGCCAATAATTAACGGCTTTTCATCTGCCCGAATGGAAAGGAAATCCCTGACCTTCCAGTATTCGTCCAGCGTTCTTCTGGCATATTCCGCAAAAATCTTCCCTTCCGGAGTGGGCTGAATACAGGTTCTCTGTCCGGCTTTCCGGTACAAAAGTGTCTGTTTCACCTCTTTTTCCAGAGATGAAACCGCAATGCTGACAGCCGGCTGAGTCATATACTGTTTGCGAGCCGCCGCCGCAAACGAACCCGTATCAATTACACTGAGATAAATCTCCATCCACCGAAAATTCATACTTCCTGCCTCCTCTGAGACCTGACATACCATCCGCACCTGTCCCGGCCGCCGCGGACAAGAATTTACCCGAACCCCCCGCAAGGCTGAACTGTTACTTTATATTAATAAGAATATTTTATATGTATTCCGTTTTCTTGTCAATTCCCCTTCAGGGACCCCAGCTCTGACGAGTAAACTTTTTTATAGTTGTCTGAGCCAGAATTTCTATTCTTTTTTTCAACCGTCTTTCGATCT
>ERZ808046.1014-NODE-1014-length-15245-cov-8.564544_pt1 | contig 15245 bp, 16 predicted proteins | sample MGYA00380196_ERZ808046 | MGnify/ENA primary metagenome ERZ808046 (study PRJEB31490, sample SAMN06133421) | mouse gut metagenome | isolation source: Z6_2 | host: mice | place: China: Chengdu | collected 2015-05 ...
CATGCTGCCCACCGCCCCCGTCTTTTTCCGAAAATATTTCACGGTAAGTGCCCGGCGCAAGCCCTATGAACTGATTGAAATAATTTGTAAAATGGCTCTGGTCCGAAAAACCTGTCCTTATTGCCGCCTCCACAGGAAGAATCCCCTCGGACAACAGTTTTTTTGCTTCATTGATACGGATTGTCTCAAGGTAGCGGTACGGCGTGATACCCTTTTCTTTTGTAAAAGCCCGCAGCAGCGTTGATTTGCTAAGTCCTGCGTGACGGCAAATCTGCTCTAAGTAGATGCGCTCCGCGAAATGCTCTCTCATGTATTCACAGGCTCTTTCAATCTCCTTCCTGCACTCCGGGATGCAGCATTGAAAGGGCTGCCCGTAATTCTGGATCAGATACGAAAGCAGAAACAGCAAGTTTTCCTCCTTCCCGAACTCCCCTGTCCCTTTCATAGCCATCTCGTGCAGCGAACGCAGGTGACAGGCTGCCTCTCCATCATAGATGACATTTTTTGAAAATCCCGGAAGTTCCCGTTTCCCCATAACTTCCTCTGCCAAATCGAGCATGATTTCTTTTGAAATGTTGAAGCCACGGTAATCAAATGTCCCCTCGTCACTCTGTACGCAGGCATGGCTGTCTCCCGGATTGAAAAGCACAATGCTGCCTTCCTCTATGGCGTATTCCCTGCCCCTGCAGGAAAGCACCCGCTCCCCATCCTCTACAACTCCAATCACATAATGCTCATGGAAATGGCTTGGAAACGGCTGTACAATCCCTTCAAAGCGGTATGCTTCCATCCGTAATTCGTCGTCATACACCGCTGTCCTTGTTTCTTTTTTCATGCAGACTACCTCCGATTTCAATTTTGAAATTTGTCAAGAGCCATTTTACCTTTTATTTTTTCCTGCGTCTTGTAAAATATCTTCATAATAGAAACTATAGTAAACGACATAAATGATTGTACTTGAAATCAGGACTGATGAACTGGTATAATGGGGGCAGGAGGACTAACCATATGCCAAGCCGCCAATATAAAACAGATCCCTGTCAGCTTCTTGCAGAAGGACAGATACTGATCAATACTACAGATGATGCAAAGTTCCAGCATAAAGTAGAACTCGTAAATCTTGTCCTCAGCGGGCTCAGCCCCTCTTTCCTCAGCCAATATTGTGCCGAGAGCAAAAACACCATTACTTCATGGGTGAAAACTGCCGATGAAAAAGGCTTTGATGCCCTGCGTACCAAAAAGCAGACCGGGCGTCCGGCTAAACTCTCATCTGAAGAACTGGCCCAAATTAAATCTGTCCTGGAGAAAGACGCCCCGAAAGAATACGGATACTCTGTATGGGACGGCCCCAGCCTTTCCGACTATATAGCAAAAACCTATTCTGTTTCCCTGTGCGTGCGCCAGTGCCAGAGACTGCTGCATAACCTTGGCTTCTCCCTTGTGCGTCCCCAGGTGTTCCCAGGTAAAGGCATGGGTAACGAAGATGAGCGGGAAAGCTTTAAAAAAAACTGAATGAACTTGCATCGGACGAAGAAGCCGTTGTTGTATACCAGGACGAAGTTCATTTCCAGGTAACAGTATCCGTTACAAGAAAGTGGGTCCTGAAAGGTTCCTGCCCGAAGGTGAAATCTGCTCCCGGGCGTGAAAGCATTGCATATAGTGGATATGTAGTTCCCTCCACAGGGGAGCTGCTGGTGACAAAGCCCTCCTGGTTCAATTTTGAAACTGTTATCCAGTCATTGCGTGATTTCATCAAATCCTATCCTGTCCAGGAAGGGAAACGTGTCTGCCTTGTCCTGGACAATGCCCCGTGGCATAAGAAAGCAGTGCGGCTGGTGCAGACGGAGGCCCATGAGGAATACCAGGATATCCGTGAAAAACTCACGCTGCTGTTCCTGCCGCCCTATTCGCCAGACTTAAACCCAATTGAACAGTGCTGGCGGGTGACGAGGCGTGAGATGACACACAATACATACTATGCAAACAAAGCGGAGCTGGAAAAGTCTCTGGATGAGTATTATGCTCAATATAGAGAACCAAACGGTAAATTTTCGTCACTTTGTTCTTTTAAGCACAAAAATTAATGTCGTTTACTATATCAGCAAGAATCTCCACAGCCTTTTTCGCTTTGTCCTCCTCCCCTTCTTTAAAAACCCACGCATATCCTGACTTAAACAGCCCCTCTTCATTAAAGGCAAATGCAGCCTCCGCCTCTCCGGGGATCCCATCAACAGTATAGGATATCAGGGGAGTAAATGTGGTAGTATTTGTTTCCCTGGAATGAGAATATCGGTATTCGTCAAAAGTCCCGCTGTCAGGATCCAAAATATCTGCCCTGTATACCTTTGACAGAAAGTCCTCTTTGCCCATGTTCCAGGTAAAATCAGTGTTCGGAAGCAGGTTTGTATTGTCAAAGATTAAATCGGTAAATTGAGCTGCCTTTACCGTTTTGGCTCCGGATTTGCCGGAATTGCCGCATCCGTATAATAAAAATATGGAAATAGCGGCGATAAATATAAATATTTTTCTATATTTCATTAAAATCTCTCCATGCTTTTGACATTTTCTAAGCTGATACTCTCGACTCGGAATAAACCACCATCGCTTTTCCCACACACTTAATCTGTCTCTGTGATGGGTCGTCCACATAATCGTACTCCTCAAACTTGTCAGGATGTTCTGTGATGGACATGGTGCAGGCCAGCATATCCTGAATGTAACTGTTATCAATCCCCTGTATGCCATGCCCAGGATAAACCGCTTCCACCTCATCCAGGCGGCGGACAAACCCTGCAAGTGCATCCCTGAAAGCGCTGACCGTCATATACTGCGGATAAAAAGGATTGGAAAAGCGGTCAATGATCAGGGTAGGCGTTGTCAGAACCGCATCCCCGCTGAAAAGCAAATGAGTTTTGTGGTCTAAAAACATGCAGCCACCGGCGGTATGCCCCGGCATATGAATGACTTCTATCTGTTTTCCCTCCCCCAAATCAAAAAAATCACCGCCCTTAAGCCCGGTCACCTTATAGGAACCTCCGGATACAATATCCTCTTTCCGGTAAAAATCTCCCGGCGGAAGGAGCCTTTCCTCCGGCCTCTCCATCTGCGCCTTCAAGTAAGGCACATCATACTCATGACAGAATATCTCCTCAAACTGTCCGTTTCCCGCACTGTGATCCCCATGAAAATGGGTGTTTGCCACAAGAAGCGGCTTATCTGTCAGCTTTCCCACAAGTCCTTTCAGATTTCCAATCCCATATCCCGTATCAATGAGCAGGGCTTTTTCCTTCCCTTCAACCAAATGCATCCAGACAGTACAGCACCCCTGGTCTACATTAAAGCACAGATGCCAGATTCCCTCATGATTTTTGTCAGGATAAACCAGCACGTATGGATCCTCCTGATATTTTTGATGCTCCCGCTCCAAAAGGCCCTCAAGCCACAAGTCCGTATCTGCCATATTCTTTTTCCATGTAGTCATAGTTTTCCTCCATTTTTGCCTGGTCTTTGCCAGCTTACGAAATCTGATCTGCTTCCCATCACCTGCACTTATTTCTTTCCGCAGCATTTTTTGTATTTCTTACCGGAGCCGCAGGGGCAGGGGTCATTCGGATAGATCTTCTTTGGCTTTATCTCCGGCACGCCGCCTTTCCATGCACGGAAAATGCTTCCCCTCTTGCCGCTTTCAGCGTCCTCCAATTCATAAAAATAATCCGCCCTCTCTTTATTTCCAAGCGTGTTATACTCATCGCCAAGCTCTCTGTAAAGATCTTCTTTATCCCGGAAATCCACGCCGGCCCTGACCTTTTGATACAAGTCATCCAAAGTTGCTTCAAACCGGGCGTCATCATGATCCTGGAGCTGCCTGTAATAGCCAATCCATGCCCATCCCCACAGCGGATCCTCCCGCAGATATTTTTCATACAGCCTGTAACATTCCTCCACATTTCCCATATCTGCATATGTATCGGCGATATCCCTTCTGGCATTCTCATGAAAAAGATTTTTATTGTCAGTCCATTGGATCCGAAGAATCTGTTCATTGACCCTGATTTCTTCTTCATACAGATGCGCGTTATGCAACGCCATCACCGTGTCATCCGCCCAGTTCCCGATCTGCCAGTCTATGGATTCCACGCCAAGCCTGTCAGACATATTGTTTTCGCGGGCCATTATTTTAATGAGGCGATTCCATGCCTCCAAGAGCCTTCTCGCGCTTTCCTTTGAATAATCATTTCCCACCGGCATGGCTTCCATAAACTCTGATTCGAGTGCATCTGCCTCTTTTTGTGTTATTCCCATAATATCCTCTTTCTTCTACGTTGATTCATTTTATATTCAGGAGCCACGGCTTCTTCTGCCGCTAACCCACTCAAATTACATAATTAATTATTCTTTATCGCCGTCAACACATCCTCTTCCTGCTGACTTCCTATAGGATCAGTCACCTCATCGGTCACCTCATCAGTCAGCAGCAAATACTGTGGCATTCCCCCTACCATACCATAAATCATCGCCTTGTCTTTTAGTCAATTAAGATTTACTTATTTACGATTTACTTACTAATTCATCTGACACTCAGCATATCCAAAATCTGTTTGATATTCCACATCTGATAAAGTGGAAGGTTCAGCAGATGCTGTTCTTTCAATAGATAAGTTCCGGTGAATTTTCCTGATAAACTGTTGAAATCATATCAATAACTTCTTCAGTAACATCGGAAAGCTTATCCGTATTATTCCAAACATAATCAAATATACGCAAAAATTCTGTACCATAAAGACTTTTCTCCCGTTTTAAACGTGGAATATAAAATTCCTTGCGTTCTTTCGGTGTTTTTTCTGCGACAAAAGTCGGGGATGTAAATATAAATCGAAATTCATCACAGGATTCCAACTGTGTTTTCAACTCCTGATAAGCATAAATCGAAAAGCAGGCTGCCGCAATGGATATACGACTACCGTTCAGTATCTTTTTTTTAAATCATCGTTAATCACTTTCGTGGTATTATTGAAAATCTCCATTCTCTTTTATCAGCATCCTTCCCGCCCGGAATCACTTTCTGAATCTTTGTCCTTTACAAATTCTACAATGTCTCCAATATTACAATCAAGCACTGTGCATATTTTCATTAGAACTTCCATGCCTACATTTTCTCCTTTTAAGAGCTTTGTCACAGAAGTCCAACTGATTCCAGCCTGTGACTGCAGGTCTTTCTTCATCATTTCTTTATCAATTAATAGTTTCCACAATTTTTTGTAGCTTACTTTCATATTACCGTTACCCTTACAAAAATCACTCGCCCCATCTCTGCGGTTCCCATATTCCAGAAATCCCCCTGCTCCTCCACAAATTTTTTGCAATGGAAAGCCCCAGCCTCGAATGTCTCCTTTATCTTACTTTAGTATGCTGTAGTCAATTTGCTCTATTTCACTACTTCCCAATACCCACCCTTGGATGAGCCGTGACGGAGCAGTACACCTAGCTCCTTCAGCTTCTTGATATTGGTTTCGATATTTCTCTTCGATATGCCAATCTGCTTTGCAAGATCAGCGCCGGTCATCCCGGAATCCGCAGACAGCATCTCCACTATCCTGCGCTGTGTAACATTCAGTTCAACGCCATCGCCAGACCGACGTTCTGTCGATTCATCACCGATGTTCTGCCGATGTTCTACCGATATTTGACCGATGCCCTGCATCGGTAATGGATTGCGGTATAAATTCACACGGAAGGACTCCGGCATTTCGATGAACTCAGGCTCCGGCAGTCCATATCCCTTTGCGGCATTCTGAATACGCTGGAGACCAGTTCCCCATGCCTCAATCAATCCGATTTGGCTGAACACATTGGCAATGGTGCGGTTTCTCAGTTTGGAATGTCCCTGCAAGGCTTCCTCAAAAGTCAGCCCGTTGTATAGACCTCCCGGCGATGTCACCTCCAGGCGGTCATCGTATATCGCCACCTGCACACAGGATTCGTCCGTCAGGCTGCGATGGCAATGCGCGTTTATGATCATCTCCCGGATCGCCTCTATCGGCAACTCATAAGATTCCTTCCTTATCAGCCCTTCGATCTTTGCCCCAAGCCGTATATTGCGCAAGACAAAGCTTACCGCCTCTTCAATCTGTGTATAGATTGGACCGGTATATTCCCGCTTATCCAAAAACACCGCGCGGTCAGTTCCCTTGAACACTGCGCACTGTGTCTTTGAAAACGGGAAATAATCCGATGTCAGCAGGACAAAGGCATTGGATGCAAGATACCCGTCGTTTGTTTTCTTCAGCACCTTCCAGTTTTCGAGATTTGTCCTCGTCACGGCAGGCAGTTTTTCTACCAGAGCTTTCCGTTCCTGCATTTCCTTGCGGCGGGCATTCATGTCACGGCAGAGCTCCTTGACAGCATTTTCTGTCACATCATATCCGACACAGGTCAGCTCATCCCATGAAATCTTTGCGCCCTCCATCTCCAGTTCCTTGATCTTTTCCGGAGAAGCAAGACGGGTAGTCGCGCCGACACGGATGTAGGTACCTTTTTCCTTGCCCTTGGATTTCAGATAGTAGGGTCTTTGAGACTCCGGAGCCACCGTCACTACTATGACCGTTTTCCCTTCAATCGTACAGGGTTCAATCTCCGGAACGATCTGCGGTTCACAGGAATCGGATATTGCATTGGCGATAGAATCCATCGTCTGAAAGAGTATGGCTTCACCTATTCCGACAATCTCCCGTGTCTCGTCCACAACGCCGAAAACAAGCTTACCACCCTGTGCATTGGCGTAGGCCACTACCGTTTTTGTATATTTCTCCGAGTTTTTCGGAGGCATCTCCTTGAACTCAGCCTTCTTCGATTCGCCGCGAATGATTTCTTCAATCGTCATCTTACCTCCTTCTCTCAACCGAAAACTGCCTGACATATGTATTATATTGCACATTACTCTATTTTACAAGCTCATCTCCGAAAGCAAACGAATGATTCCTTTGTATTCAAAAGCAATGGATGGCAAATTCCGCGAAATGTCCTTATAACCTCCCCTCCACCCTTAACCACAAAGCCACCTCCGCTCCCACGCCATCCTCACAGTTCCCATACTCCAGAAATCCCCCCTGCTCCTCCACAAATTTTTTTGCAATGGAAAGCCCCAGCCCCGAGTGACTTCTGTCATGACGGCTGATATCTCCGCTGTAAAATTCCTGACTCGCATACTGCAAATCCTTTTTGGAAAAGCCCGGGCCGCAATCTCTGACAGCGGCCCTCAAATATGTCTGCTCCCCCTTACATCTTCGTTCTGTCAAAATCTCAATGCCCCTTTGCCGGTCTGTGTGTTCTACTCCATTGCTGACAATATTGCTCCAGGCACGCAGAATATTCGCCAGGTTGCAGAAGACTCTCTCTCCACTGCTCTCCTCTTCCTCCAACAGCCCGAAAGTGAAAGATACCGGGATCTTCTCCGCTTTGGCTAACTGTCCGGCCATTTCCCCAAGGTCAGCTTCCAGAAGCTTGCAGGATATAACCTCTTTCTCTGTTTTCCTCTCTTTCTCCTGCCCCGGGCTGTCTATGACCTCTCTCATGGTTTCCAGGTATTTCTCTATCTCCTCCACATTGGCAAGGATATACCCGGCACACACCTGATCCTCCTCTGAGAGCACGCTCTCCTTCAAAAGCTCCGTGTTACCTCTGATGATTGTAAGTGGCGTCTTGATATCGTGCGTAAGGGCCGATAACTGCTCCTGCTTCTGCTTTTCCATATCCCATTGAGCCTTCAGGGATTCCTGCAGGGTATCCTTCATCCGGCCAAGCGATGTCATGATCTCGTTTATTTCCTTTATATCAGAAGCCTTTGTCTCAAATGCAAGGTCATTTTCCGCAATCTTTTCCGTAATCATTTGCAGCTCCCGCAGCCTTTTTCCCACCTTTTTGGCAAATCTCCTGGAAAGCAGAACTGCATTTAATACAAACAGCAGCAAATCCACCACCGGCATCAAAGCCTCCGGAGCCAAAAGCAGTTCGTTTAGCCTGTCGCTGGCATACCGCATAACCAGATGGTATTTTACAATACAGACATTCCCGTTATCCATGGGAAAGAAGCGGTAATACCCTTTATATTCCGCATAAATGTTATTTTTCTCATAATGACTCCAGGCACTTTTCTGCTCCTGCTGGGGAAAATTCCCTGCCAGCCATTTTCCCTCAAAGCTGTAAATACCATAGGTACATCCTTTCGGAATCCACTGTTCCAGTGAGTTTCCTGCTTCTGTCTCTGCTCCCTCTTCTTTCTCCGTGTCTCCCCCTGTCCCTGCACCTCCCTCTGTCTCTGCTTCTCCTCCCGCTCCTGCATCTCCATCTATTTCTGCCCCTGTCCTGCAAATCTCCTCTGCATTCTCCGAGAGCTGCATCTCCGCATAATTTGCAGGCAAAAGAAGCCCCGCCGACGCCGCCCACAGCATCAGCAAAAAGACTCCTGCCGCCAGAAGAATGGTATTGAAACAAAAAAGTATCACATATCTGAAAAACAGGCCGGAGAGTGTTTTTTCCTTCCTTTTCATTTCCATCGATATCCAATCCCCCAAACCGTCTCAACAGGATTTATTTCATACTTCTGAAGCTTGGCACGGATGTTCTTTACGTGCTCCGTGATGGCCGACTCATTGCTCTCACCGTCAAATCCAAACACATGCTCCAGAATTCTCTCCTTTGAAAATACCTGGCCCCGGTTTAAAGCCAGATATTCGCAGATGGCATATTCGCTTTTTGTGAGCATAACCTCCTGCCCCCGGACGTACATCCTCTTTTCCTGCAAAGAAAACTCGGCTTCCCCCAGGGTAATCCTGTGCTTCTTTTCTCTCTGCTCCCTCCGCAGGTGGGCTTTCACCCTTGCCCGCAGTTCTCCGATGCCGAAGGGCTTTCGGATATAATCATCCCCGCCCACTCCAAGCCCCTCCATCAGTGCCTTTTCCTCTGTTTTGGCAGTGACAAACAGAATCGGGCAGTCTACCTTATCCCTGATCTTCCGGCACAGGTCAAAGCCGTCAATCCCGGGCATCATCACATCCAGAAGGATTAACTGGTATCTCGCCAGCTTTTCATAATCTGTTTTCATGGGGTCATCCTGCAGAGTGAGCGCATAGCCCTCCCTCTCTAACGCCCTGCGGATCAGTTCCAGGATTCCCTTATCATCGTCAATTGCCAGAATCTCAATCATCACACTGCCTTCCTTCATAAAAACGAAACCATACTCCGATTATCACACAAAGCACGCCTGTCAGCAACAGGCACACCAAAGACACACCTCTCATTTCCCCTGTAAAAATATTCTCCCGCACATTTCCGGTAGCATACGCCAAAAATAACGCGGCTCCCCTGGCACTCCATGTACAGGGGAAAAAGGGCCATCTTCCATCCCCCAGTCCGGTGAGAAACAGGGCCGAGAGCAAAAACTGCGCCACTGCGACGCTGAGGGACACCTGCTTTGAAAACATCAGATTCAGAAACAGGTGTTCCAGATATAAGGGGATGCTTCCCGCGCACAAAATTACCGCCAGCCATCCATATACGCGGAAGGAAAGGTTTTCCTTTCCGGGCAAATACCCATATCCCGCCCCAAAGAGAAGCACAGCGGCCAGCACCGCTAGGCTTCCCGGCCCCAGAAGGGCCAGGAATTTTACCAAAAGGGAATTCCCTTTGCAGAGAGTACCTCCCAAAAAAACCTGAAAATGATTTTTCTCCTCCAGTCCCACATTTCCTGCGCACACAATGCTGACAGCAAAGGGAAGGGCAATGCCAATGACCTCCGCATAACCGGAAACCTGCGCCGCACTGCTTCCCCCTGCCACGCGGAAATACAGCAAAAACAGTACGCTTCCCATCACCGGCAGCGCCAGGTGCAGGGGATAGAGAAAAGTATGCCGCATTTTTACAAGCTCCGCCCTTATACCTTTACATAATTCTTTCATCTAAACGCTCACCTGCCTTTGAAAATAAGTCCTGCTCCCCCACCATAGAAGAAGAAACCACAGAAGGGCCGCAGGCACGCCTACCAGAAGATTCTGCATTCCCATAAGCTCCCCGGAATAAGTCATCTGCCCCTCCACTGCCGGGAGTCCGTTAGGGAGAATTCCCAATATGGGACACATCAGCCGGGAGGTAATAGCGCCCGGAAAAAGCGCAAAGCAGGGCTTCAGGGACAAAGCAGCGGAAATAATTGTATAGCTTCCCATGTGAATGAGCAGCATCAGAAACGTTCCCATTTTCTGGGAAAGAAAAAGGCAGAAGGGAATCTGCCACAGAGTGGTCAGCCACATGAGAAGCCCGGCAGCCAACTGCATTTTCACCGTCGGCCGAAGAATAAAGGTGATGTCCAGCATACTCTCCATCGCCATTCCAACGATGATGGTAAGAATGATCGTGCAGCCCACCGCGGCGGCGGACATAACGGCTCCCACCAGTATTTTTGCATCCCATAGCTTTTTCATACTGCAGGGCAGTGACCAGATGGTAAAATTTTTCTTCCTTTTGTCTTTCCCCCCGATCATCCCGCACAAAATTCCAATCAAACCGGGATACAGCCCCATATACCACCAGTTGTAGCTATCCACCGCAAAGTAAGAACAGGTAAGCCATGCCGCCAGAAAAACGCAGGTAAGCGGCATCACTGCCACCAGGCCTTTCAGAAAGGTATGGCGGTATTTCAATTTTTCCGCAAGAAAATATTTCTTCATCTGCTTTTTTATCGGTTCTCTCATCTGTCCTTCCCTCCCCCCGCCGCAATCTCCATAAAAAGCTCCTCCAGGTTTTCGCCTTCCTCTATCCTTCCTGTATATCCCAGCTCTCCCCCTGCAATAATTCCAATGTAATCCGCCGTCTGCTGAATCTCACTTAAAATGTGACTGGAGATGATGACAGTAATCCCCTTTTCGGGAAAGCTCCGTATCAGATGCCGCAGCGCTTGTATGCCTATTGGGTCCAGCCCGTTGACAGGCTCATCCAGCACCAGCAGCCTGGGATTTCCCAGCAGCGCCAGGGCAATCCCCAGACGCTGCTTCATCCCCAGGGAAAAGGCCCCTGCCCGTTTCTTACCGGTATCTGCCAGCTGCGTCATTTCAAGCGCCTCTCTTATCCGCTCATCGCAGGCTCCAATCAGCAGGGCCTTTACCTTCATGTTTTCCCATGCGGTCAGATTCTCGTAGATTGGTGGATTTTCAATCAGAGCGCCGATCTGTGCAAGATCCCTGCGCGACCAGCTGTGCCCCTGAAAGCGGATTTCCCCGCTTGAGGGTTTCAAAAGCCCCGTCATGGTTTTTAACAGCGTGGATTTTCCGGCGCCGTTTGCCCCCAGAAGTCCGTACACGCAGTTCTGCGGAATCGACATGGTGATGTTTCTCAGCACCGGATGTCTGTGAAATTCTTTTGAGAGATTTTTGATTTCTACTATGTTTTGGGTCATAAGTTATCCTCCCTGTATTTTGTCTTATGAGGGTAGGATAACGGGGAATTCTAAGGAATTTGTAAGGATAGAAGATGTAATTTAAACACAAACGCTGTCACGCTTCGCAAGCCAGTTTATTGTAACAAAAAAGAGGCAAAGCCCTTAACAATTGCTCAGACTTTGCCCCTTTAACCGCAGCTTAATTCTACACCCGGCATACTATCACCTGTTTTCTATCATCTGACTTCCTATCAAAACCTTTTTCCCGCAAAAGGCAAATCCATACTTTCGTATATGCTCCGCGGGAATTCCCTTTGCTGTAAGAACTGTCTCATATTTCTTCGTTTCTATCTGGCGGAGCGCATCCTTAACAGTATCAGAGAGCTCCTTTTCCCCTGCTTCCTGTACCTTAAACTCCATAATGATGGCATCATCCTTTGGTTTTCTCGGCTCCAATACTATATCGTATCTTCCAAAGCCGCTCTCCCGGTTTGACGTGATCAGATATCTGTCGGCAAGCTCTACCATCAGTCCCAGCACAAAACCATGGTAAAAGCGCTCCGGTTCCTCCTCGGACGGGCTCCTTCCCGTATCAAAATAGCTGAATGTGTTCATGGCTACCCTGTTCATATAAACATTCATGGCTTTGATGTCGTCTTTCAATAAAGCCCTGATAAAATCATTATATCCGTAAGCTGCTCCGCCAAACCATTTCCGCACCATTTTCCGGAACATGGCTTTTACCTCGAAGTTCGTCAATTCCAGTTCATACTCCTGTTTCCATTCCCCAAATTCCGAAGTATAGGCTTCATATCTTTTTACCTTCAGATAACCGCTGGCAAGCAGCAGGCTCCAGAGCGCCTGCTCATCCTCCCCCAGCATACTGTATACAATCTGCTCGTCTAATTCCGCATGAATGCTTCCGCCCTGCAGAAGAGTCTCAAAGCTCTCCTTGACATCCCTGCTGCCCTCCTGTATCAGTTTCCCTGCCAGAGAGTTGGAGCTGGTGTTCGCCCAGTAAGTATCCACTCTCCTTTCGTTAAGAAAGCTGATCACAGACCATGGATTATAAATATCCTCTCTCTTTCCAAAGGTAAACCCATCGTACCAGTCTTTTACCAGCCTCTTCTGCCCTGAAAGGTCAAATTCATCCAATGCCGCAAAAACCTCTTCTTCTGTGAACCCGAAGCAGTCCGCATATTTTTCGGAGGTTGTTGTTACCACCTTAAGGTTATTCAAATCCGAGAATATGGACTCCTTACTGACCCTTGTAATTCCCGTCATAACAGCTCTTTCCAGATAAGGGTTTGTCTTAAAGGTAGAATTAAACAGGCTTCTGGTAAAAGAAACCAGTTCCGCCCAGTAGCCGTTTACCCAGGCCTCCTGCAGGGGAGTGTCATACTCATCCAAAAGGATAATCGCCTTTTTTCCATAGTAGCGACTCAGATATTCTGACAGTGTCCCCAGGGAGGATGTGGCTATATAATCTTCCATGTCGGCACAGACATTCCTGAAAAACTGCTTTTCCTTATCGTTCAGCAGTGTCCCTTCCAATAAAAAACCACATCTGTTATACAGCCGCTCTATGGTATAACATATTTTTTTCCTGACTTCCCTAAAGGAGGTCTCTTTCACACTGGCAAAACTCAGAAAGATGACCGGATAGCTTCCCTGTAATTTACGATAACACTCACTCTGCCAGATGGAAAGCCCCTCAAAAAGATCGCCCCGCCCGGCATAATCCAGCGAAAAGAACTTCTCCAGCATGCTCATATTAAGGGTTTTTCCAAATCGGCGGGGCCTGGTAATCAATGTCACGTCATCGCCATTTTCCCACCACTGGCGGATAAATTCCGTTTTGTCTATATAAAAATTATTGTTTACCCTTATTTTCTCAAAATCCTGGTAGCCAATCCCCAGCATTCTTCCCATATCTGCCTTCTCCCTTCGCCGCCATGTTAATCTTATATCTCCATGGCACTTCCATTATACAGGATGCAAATAAATAATGAAAGCGGATTGTGTAATGAAACAGCTAATCCCTCACATACACCGCCGCTCTCCCCGTAATACCGCTGCCGCAGACCGGCTCTAAAAGTCCGCGCATCTTCATACGCGGCTCATCCTTCGTCATTTCATAGCACTTCCTCTCCAGGGTCGTTGCCACTTCAATCACAAGACTGTTTGCTCCCTCCTGTATATATTCGGTCAGATCACAGCGGTAAGGCTTAGCGATCTGGATTCCTGCGCTTCCAGCGGGTAATTTCCATTCCTTCTCCGGCACAGACAAGGGGTCTCCCTAAAACCCCCTCTTCCGCCTTATCGAACAGGACAATCAGGCTCTTTTCCGGCTCCAGCGTCACGAAAAGCTCTGTTCCCTGTGAGCATTCCTGTTTTTCAAGTTCGGCCACAGATAATGCCAGCGCCTCTGTCACATACTCCGCATAGGGAATCACCAACGCCTTATATTCCTGGGTATTTACCCGCAGCGTGCTTCCGATTTCGGTTTTGTAATGCTCCGGCTCGGCAAATACGTCTGTGGGAATGCAGTCAAATCCAATCTGCGCTTCGCAGAGTCTGCGCGCCGGTTTCTGGGTCAGCATGGCTTTTCCCGCCCATTCCGCCTCCCCATGATACAAAACTGCCACCAAAGCTCTGCGTCGTCCGCCGCTTATGAGGGCAGTCACCCGGTTCATATACCGCATCAAGGCTCCAAAATGGCGGTACTGGGGATTTTGTCCATGGGCATAAAAATGCGGAGGGCAGTCCATATCCGGGAAGGGCGCCGGGTCAAAGGCATGGGGAACAAAATTGTTGATTCCTCTGACCATGAAGTGATCTGCCAGATACTTTTCCAGCCTTACCCCTTCCGCCCAGCCATAGTTACCGAAGATTTCACACATGGCATCTCCCTTTTTACCCGGTTCAATTGCCGCCGCAGAAGCGCCTAAAGCTCCCAGCATATAATGATAAAATTCACCATCCCTCGGCTTTCCGAATACGCCTGTTTTCGGCTCCTCCTCGCCCTGAGGAAACACCTGACCGCCAATGTCATCAATACCGGACATATCCTGCCCGTCCATTCCCCGGAAATAATGTCCCAGGCTGGTGGCCGTCCATTGCCGTCCTCGATCACATGGCCGATATACTTAACACCGTGGGAGTAGTACTTTAACCTCCCATCAGGAAAACCTGATTATATGAAAAGGAGAATTTATGAGCAGTGAGAAAATCACAGAGGACATTACCACCGATTCAGAAAGGTACTGGCTCCCGGCTTGTAAAATCAGGAGGTTTATGGTAGTATGAAAATACAAAAACGAAAGGGAAAGCAGGTGGGAAGATTGACAGTGACAGAGCAGATAGACCAGAAACATCAGGAAGATTTACAGAGACTAAGAGGCTTTCGCCTGCTTGATGATGATTTCCTCACAAAGTGTTTTGAGGGTGATACAGCAAGCATAGAACTGGTTTTGCAGATTGTACTGGAAAAGCCGGATTTAAAGGTGCTGGACGTTCGTACCCAAATATTTATGGAGAATCTGCTGAACCGTTCGGTGAGACTGGATATCCTGGCTACAGACAGTACAGGGGCAAAACTGAATGTGGAAGTACAGCGCTCTGATAAAGGAGCCGGAAGAAAAAGAGCAAGGTATAACAGCAGCATGATGGACGCAAACCTTTTGAAGAAAGGTGAGGACTTCGACAAGCTGCCGGAAACGTGGGTAATCTTTATCACAGAAAATGACGTAATGGGAAAAGGGCTGCCGCTCTATCCGATTGAGCGGTGCTTTTTAGGAACCGGGGAAAGATTTGAGGA
>ERZ808046.1018-NODE-1018-length-15181-cov-4.794955_pt1 | contig 15181 bp, 12 predicted proteins | sample MGYA00380196_ERZ808046 | MGnify/ENA primary metagenome ERZ808046 (study PRJEB31490, sample SAMN06133421) | mouse gut metagenome | isolation source: Z6_2 | host: mice | place: China: Chengdu | collected 2015-05 ...
GGAAAAACTCATTTAATGCATTCTATTGCTCATTACATATTGGATAAAAATCCATCTACTAAAGTATTATATGTTACTAGTGAAACATTTACAAATGAATTAATTAATTCTATTCAAAATAACAAAAATGAAGAATTTCGTAACAAATATCGTAATATTGATGTCTTATTAATAGATGACATTCAATTTATATCTAAAAAGGAGGGAACACAAGAAGAATTTTTTCATACATTTAATGCTCTTCATGAATCAAATAAACAGATTATTATATCTAGTGATAGACCTCCTAAAGAAATAAAAACTCTAGAAGATAGATTAAGAAGTCGATTTGAATGGGGTCTAATTGCCGATATACAAGCTCCTGATTATGAAACACGTATTGCTATATTGCGAAAAAAGGTTGATACAGAGCGTCTTCCTGTTGGTAATGAAGTAATGGCTTTTATAGCAAAAAGTATCGTTTCAAATATTAGAGAACTAGAAGGAGCTTTAACTCGTATTGTAGCTTATGCTACATTGACAAATCAAGTTGTTTCTATAGAACTAGCTGAAACGGCTTTAAAAGATATTTTTAATGAAAAAACTTCTATACAAATCACACCCCATATCATACAAGAAGTCGTTGCTAGTTATTTTAATATTCATACAGAAGATATTCAGAGTAGTAAAAAATCAAAAAACATTGCATTCCCTAGACAGATTGCTATGTATCTTTGTCGAAAATTATTAGATATTTCTTTACCTAAAATAGGTAAATATTTTGGAAATCGTGACCATACAACAGTAATTTATGCTGTTTCTAAAATTGAAAAATCTTTAAAAAAAGACCCTTCCTTACAACAAACAATATCTGAATTAGAAAGGCAAATTAAGGGTCAATAAAACTGTGGAATTCTTGTGGAATTCTTGTGGATAAAATTAAATAAAATTTATAGTATGTGGATAATGTGGATAACTTTCAAGTTTTCCTATTTTTATCCACAGTGTTATCCACAGCTCTTTTGCTGATATTTTCGCTGTTTTTTTAACTTTTCCACATTTCCACAGCTACTACTACTATTACTACTAAATTAATCTTTATTTATTTACTTATTTATACAAAGGAGTTGTCCACAACTATGAAATTATATTGTTCAAGAGAATTATTATTAAATGCCCTTACTGTCGTTAATAAGGCAATTTCAAATAAAACAACATTAGAAATATTAAAATGTGTTTTATTAACAGCCACAAAAGAAAAATTTATAGTAACTGCTACAAACTTAGAAATTGGAATACAGTCTGCTCCTATTACAGCTACCATTGAAGAAGAAGGAAGTATAGCTCTTGACGCTCACCTTTTTACTGAAATTATAAGAAAAGTAAACGGTGATACTGTTTTAATACAAACAAATTCAAAATATGAAACTTCTATTTCTTGTGGTTTTTCTGATTTTAAAATTATGGGGCAAAATGGAGAAGATTTTCCTGAATTACCAAAAGTAGAAAAAAAACAGGAATATAAAATGTTTCAATCTGATTTAAAAAATATGATTAGACAAACTATTTTTTCTATTTCACAAGAAGAATTGAAACCTATTTTAACAGGTGAGCTATTAGAATTTAAAAAAAATTGTATACAAATGGTATCTGTAGATGGCTATCGTATTTCCTTTAGAAAAGAGAATTTAGTTGAAAATATAAAAGAAACAAAAGTTGTAGTTCCAGGAAAAACACTTTCTGAAATTCATAAAATATTAAATGGAGAAGAAAAAGATGTTTTGTTATATGTAACAGATAAACATATTGTATTTGATATTGATGGAAATATTGTAATTTCTCGTCTTTTAGAAGGAGAATATATAAAATATGAGCAAAGTTTTTTTGATGAATATAAAACAAGATTTTATGTTAATACAAATGATTTTCTACAAACATTAGAAAGGGCTTCTCTTGTTTCTAAAGATACAAGAAAAACTCCAGTAAAGTTAGATATTACAGAAAAAAAATTAATTGTAAAGGCACAAGCTGAAATTGGTACAGCCTATGAGGAAATACAAATAGAATTGGAGGGAGAAAGTTTACAAATTGCTTTTAATCCTAAATACTTAATAGAAGCGTTACGTGTAATAGATGAAGAAATGATTTCCATACAATTTACAACATCATTGAGTCCCTGTATTATTAAACCATTACAGGGAGATGCATTTCGTTATTTAATATTACCATTACGTTTATAATACTTTACCTATATCTATCAATATTAAAAAAGTTGAAGAAAAAGGCAAGAGTTTATATATAATGGTTTTAATATTTTTTAACGTTCTATAAAAAATATTATACTGTTAATAATTAAAATTTTAGATATTTAATGCGGAGATGGTATTATGGATGAAGTTGTGATAAAAACTAAATTTATAAAATTACAACAACTATTGAAATTAGCAGGAGTAATCAGTCAAGGGTCTGATGTAAAATTATATATTAAAGAAAATAAAATAATGGTGAATGATGTACTTACAACAGAGAGAGGAAAAAAAATTTACCATGGAGATATTGTAATAGTAAAAGATATAGGAAAATTTAAAGTTATAGAAAAACAGTAATATATTTAGCTACAGCTACAGTACTATTTTCTATAACTCGGTTTATTAATAAAGTCTTTTTTTGTGGATTTCACTCACACATATCAACTTTTTTGAAAAAAAGTTGGACAAAAAACTTTACTGGAAAAATTAATGTTTTTTCTTATAAAATCAACGTTTTTAAGAAAACATAATTTCTCTTTAAAGTTCTTTCGCTTCCTTCCTTTCTTGAAAGAAAGGAAGGAAAGTTTGAGACGAAGTCTCAAACTTCTTTGACAAGCTGAGCTGCAGTAATATTTTCTGTAGCTTTTTATTTTTTATTTTAGGATGTGAATTTATGTATATAGAAAAAATATCTTTGAGTAAGTATAGAAATTTAAGTGACATAACATTATTTTTAAAAAATGGTGTTAATATTTTTTATGGAGAAAATGCACAAGGAAAAACTAATTTTTTAGAAGCTTTATATTTATGTTCTTCTGGACGTTCTCTACGTACAAAAAGTGATAATCAATTAATAGAATTTGAATCACATGAAAGTCATATACAAATGTTTATACAAAAAGAAAGAAATATAGACAGAATTGATATTCATTTGAAAAGAAATAATAAAAAGGGAATTGCAGTAAACGGAATTCCTCTCAAAAAGCTAGGAGAATTATTTGGCATTTGTCATGCTGTTATATTTTCTCCAGAAGATTTAAATTTAATTAAAGAAGGACCAGTGGCACGCCGTAAATTTATGGATATGGAAATTTGTCAAATGAATATAGTATATTATTATGACCTACAAAAGTATTATAGAATTTTAAAACAGAGAAATAATTTATTAAAAGAAATACAAAGAAATCCTTCACTAAGAAATACACTTTTTATATGGGATGAACAGTTAATTGATACTGCAAAGCGTATTATTGACACGAGAAGGGGGTTTTTAGAAAAATTGAATGAAATAGCCAGTGAAAAACAAAAAAGGCTTACAGGGGCAAAAGACAGCCTGAAAATTATATATAAACCAAATAGTATAGAAAACCAACTAGAAGAAAAATTAAAAAAAAATCAACAAAGAGATATTTTAATGGGAGCAACACAGTCCGGACCCCATAAAGACGATATATTATTTACCATAAATGAAAAAGATGTAAAACTATATGGTTCACAAGGACAACAAAAAACAACAGCATTAGCAGCAAAATTAGCAGAAATTGATTTAATAGAGCAGGAAACAGGGCAAAAACCTGTATTACTTTTAGACGATGTACTTTCTGAATTAGATAGAAAACGTCAAAATTTTTTAATGGAAAGTATAGGGGAACTACAATCAATACTAACGTGTACAGGAATAGAAGATAGTATAAAAGGATACATCAATCAAGCATATCTTTTTTATGTAGAAAGGGGAAATATAGAAAAAATAGAATGATAATTGATATTATTTTAACAAATATTTATAAAAATTTGTATAATTTACGCTCAAACAGTTATTTTTTGTAAAATCTATTATAAATATATAATATTTTGGTAATATTTTATTTATAAATATATTTATGAGTTGTGAAGTAATAGTATAATTTAATCATTTATTTTAGTAAATAATTTTAGTAAAAAGTATTATTATTATTGTTAATGTAAAAAATATATAAATATACTGTAAAACCCTTGAAATAAGGGGCTTTTTTTTACTTGTGAAATTATGAAAAAAATGGTATAATAAAATTATATTTTATGTACCCTACAGGCTTTTTTATAGCCTGTTATTTTTAAGGAGAGAATGAATATGTCATCAGAGTACAACGAAAATCAAATACAGGTTCTGGAGGGATTAGAGGCTGTAAGAAAACGTCCTGGTATGTATATTGGTTCTACCAGTACACAAGGATTACATCACCTTGTTTACGAAATTGTAGACAATTCAGTAGATGAGGCATTAGCTGGATTTTGTAATGAAATTCTTGTTACAATACATGAAGATAATACTATTTCTGTAAAAGATAACGGACGTGGTATTCCCGTAGGTATTCAGGCGCAAAGAGGAATCCCAGCTGTAGAAGTTGTTTTTACAATACTTCATGCAGGTGGTAAATTTGGCGGTGGAGGATATAAAGTTTCTGGTGGATTGCATGGTGTTGGTGCCTCTGTTGTAAATGCTTTATCTGAATGGTTAAAAGTACAAGTTTATGTAGATGGTAAGGTATATGAACAAAATTATGCAAAAGGTCATGTAATGACAAAATTACAACAAATAGGAGAAACAAAAGAACATGGCACATATGTTCATTTTAAACCAGATGCAGAAATATTTGAAGATGTCGTTTTTCAATTTGATATTTTGAAAAAAAGATTAAGGGAAACAGCTTTTTTAACAAAAGGATTAAAAATCAGTATAATAGATGAAAGAGAAGGAAAAAAACAACAAAAATCATTCCATTATGAAGGCGGTATAAAAGAGTTTGTTGCTTATATTAATCAGCATAGAGATGCACTTTATGACAATATTTTTTATGCAGAAGGAGAAAAAGATGGTGTTTTAGTAGAAGTTGCATTTCAACATAATGATGGCGCTGATGAAAGTATTTACACATTTGTAAATAATATTAATACTACAGATGGTGGTACACATTTAATTGGTTTTAAATCTGGTATGACAAAAACAATAAATGATTATAGTAGAAAAGTTGGCATATTAAAAGAAAATGATAAAAACTTAACTGGCGATGATGTAAGAGAAGGATTAGCTGCAATTGTTAGTATTAAAGTTGCTGAGCCACAATTTGAGGGACAAACAAAAACGAAATTAGGTAACAGTGAGGCAAAGGGTGCTGTAGAAAGCGTTATTAATGAATATTTAACTTATTTTTTAGAGGAAAATCCAGCAATAGGAAGATTAATTGTAGAAAAAGGAATGTTAGCTTCCAGAGCAAGAGAAGCAGCAAAAAGGGCAAGAGAATTAGTAAGAAGAAAAAGTGTTTTGGAAACTTCTCGTTTACCAGGAAAGCTTGCTGATTGTTCTGATAAAGACCCTAAAAATTGTGAAGTATATCTTGTAGAGGGAGATTCTGCTGGTGGTTCTGCAAAAGGTGCAAGAGACCAAAGAACACAAGCAATATTACCTTTGAGAGGAAAAATATTGAATGTAGAGAAGGCACGTATGGATAAAATATTAAATAGTGATGAAATTAAAAATATGATTACAGCATTTGGTACAGGTGTAGATACTGATTTTGATATTACAAAATTAAGATATCATAAAATTGTTATTATGACAGATGCTGATGTAGATGGAGCACATATTAGAACATTACTTTTAACATTGTTTTATCGCCATATGCCTCAATTAATTAAGGCAGGACATGTTTATATTGCTCAACCTCCATTATATCGTGTAGAGAAGAATAAAGAGCATTATTATGTTTATGATGATAAAGAATTGGAAAATCTTTATGCCAAAATTGGACGAGATGGTATTAAAGAGGTACAACGTTATAAGGGCTTAGGAGAAATGGATGCAGAACAACTTTGGGATACTACAATGGACCCTGAACATAGAATACTGAAACGTGTTGACTTGGAAGACGCAGTTTCTGCAGATGAAATATTTACAAGACTGATGGGGGATAAAGTAGAGCCAAGACGGGAATTTATACAAGAATATGCAGAAAAAGTAAAAAATTTAGATATATAAAACTTTTGAAATGATGAATAAATCATACACAAATAAAATTCGTAAAAAGTTTTTTATATAATCAAAAATTTTTAAGTATTTTGTAATATTGCAGAAAGGACATTTTATGGATAATACAAATAATACAGACAAAATAGTTGGCGTTAACATAGAAGATGAGATGAAAAATTGTTATATCGACTATGCTATGAGTGTCATTGTATCTCGTGCTTTACCAGATGCTCGTGATGGTTTAAAACCTGTGCAAAGAAGAATATTATATTCTATGGGCGAAATGAATTTAGAGCCAAATAAACCTTATAAAAAGTCAGCTCGTATTGTAGGAGATACTATGGGTAAATACCATCCTCATGGTGATAGTTCTATTTATCAAGCTATGGTTCGTATGGCACAAAATTTTTCTATGAGATATGTTTTAGTAGATGGACATGGAAATTTTGGTTCTGTAGATGGTGATGGAGCGGCAGCACAACGTTATACAGAGGCAAGAATGTCACGTATTTCATTAGAAATGCTTGCAGATATTGATAAAAATACAGTGGATTTTGTACCTAATTATAGTGAGGAGGTAGAAGAACCTACTGTATTACCTGCAAGAGTTCCTAATCTTTTAATTAATGGTTCCTCTGGTATTGCTGTTGGTATGGCAACAAATATACCACCACACAATTTATCGGAAGTAATTGATGGTGTTGTGAAAATGATTGACAATTATGTGCAACAAAAAAGGGAAACTTCTGTGGATGAATTGATGGAAGTCATAAAAGGACCAGATTTTCCAACAGGCGGTATTATTATGGGTAAAAATGGTATACGCTCGGCTTATCGCACTGGTAGAGGTAAAATACGTGTAAGAGCAATTTCTGAAATAGAATCTATGTCTAATGGTAGAGAGCGCATTGTTGTAACAGAAATTCCTTATCAAGTAAATAAAGCAAGATTGATTGAAAAAATTGCAGATTTGGTAAAAGAAAAAAGAATAGATGGCATAAGTGACATTAGAGATGAATCTAATCGTAAGGGTATGCGCATTGTTATTGAATTAAAAAAAGATGCTAATACAAGTGTTGTATTAAATAATTTGTATAAATATACACAATTAGAAGATAGCTTTGGTGTTATTATGATTGCTCTTGTAAATAATAAACCTGAAATATTAAATTTAAAACAGGTTTTAGAAGAATATTTAAAACATCAAAAAAATGTTGTGGCTCGTCGTACGCAATTTGATTTAGATAAGGCAGAAAAAAGAGCGCATATATTAGAGGGACTACGTATTGCACTGGATAATATTGATGAAGTAATACGCATTATTAGAAATAGCTATGATGATGCAAAATTAAAATTGATGGAGCGTTTTGGATTATCTGATGTGCAGACACAGGCAATATTAGAAATGCAACTACGCCGTTTACAGGGACTAGAATATGAAAAAATTGATAAAGAATATAAAGAATTAATGGAAAAAATAAAAGAATATAAAGCAATATTATCAGATGAAAATCTTCTTTATGGTGTGATAAAAGAAGAAATATTGATAGTAAAAGCAAAATATGGAGATAAACGTCGTACACAAATTATGCATCATTTTGAAGTAATTGAGGATGAAGATTTAATTGATGAAGAAACGAGTGTATTTACATTATCTCATTTAAATTATATTAAAAGAACCCCTCTTATGACATACAAAAGTCAAAAGAGAGGTGGACGTGGTATTATGGGTATGAACACAAGAGAAGAAGACTTTGTGAAAGACTTGTTTTTAGGTTCTACGCATGATTATATATTGTTTTTTACAAACAAGGGGCGTGTATATCGTTTAAAAGGATATGAAATACCAGAGGCTGGAAGAACAGCAAGAGGAAATGCTATTGTTAATTTAATTGAAATTTCTGCTGGAGAAACCATTACTGCTATGATTCCTGTAAAAGAATTTACAGAGGATACTTATTTAGTAATGATAACAAAAGAAGGTATTATAAAGAAAACAGATATGATGAGTTTTGCAAATATCCGCAAAGGTGGTTTGACAGCTGTTAGTTTAAGAGAAGAAGATAGTTTGATTTCTGTAATTGTAACAAATGGAAATGATGAAATATTAGTTGCTACAAGAAAAGGTATGGGAATCAAATTTAACGAAAAAGATGTTCGCCCTATGAGTAGACAAGCAATCGGTGTAAAAGCGATTACATTGAAAGAACAGGATTATGTTGTTTCAGCTGTAAAAATAGTAGCAGGCGCAAAAGTGCTTAATGTAACAGAAAAAGGATATGGTAAAAAAACAAATGCAGAAGATTTTAATGTACAATATCGTGGTGGAAAAGGTGTTAAAATACATCAACTGACAGATAAAACAGGACTCTTAACAGGGGTTTTGGTAATAGATGAAAATGAAGAATTGATGTTAATTACTTCTGAAGGTGTCATTATACGTTTGAGAGGAAATGAAATTTCTTCATTTGGTAGGGTATCTCAAGGTGTAAAATTGATAAATTTAAATGAAAATGTTAATGTTGTAGGAGTAGCTAAAATTTCTGAACAAGATATACAAATTGAAGAACAAGAATTGAAAGAATTACAACAACAATCAGAAAAAGAAGATATAGAACAATATGTGAAGTAAATGTTAATAGCCCTCAGTTTAATTGAGGGCTGTTGCTTTACAAAATGAAAAATTATTATTAAATTTCTGATTTTGTATTATTATAAAAAGGTTTTATTTTGTATATAAAATAAAATTTGTTAAAATATTTTTAGTTTTTTTTAAGACTTTATAGCTTGTTTTAACGTTAAAAATAGTATAGTATAAAAATGAATCAGTTTTATATATTTAATATTATATAAAGAATAAAATTTATTATTATAATATGCATTTGTTATAGGAATATAAGGAAAGAGGTGTTTTATGCAGGACTTAATGATGGAAGATAAATTTACGTTTGATTTAAAAAAAATTAATCCAGAAATTATAAATAGTCATTTAAGAGAAACAAGAGAAATGATGTTAATGTATGATTGTGGTATCAAAGAAGTAAAAACAAAATTGGAAATATTAAATAATGAATTCCAAATACAAAAAGAAAGAAATCCTATTGAATATTTAAAAAGTCGTGTAAAATCATTAGAAAGTATTGTAATAAAATTACATAAAAAAGGGTATCCGCTTTCTGTAGAAAATGCTATGGAACAATTACATGATATTGCAGGTATTCGAGTGATTTGTTCGTTTATTGATGATATTTATAGTGTTGCAGATATGCTTAAAAATCAAGATGATATTACTGTAATATTGGAAAAGGATTATATTAAACATCCTAAACCTAATGGCTATAGAAGTTATCATATGGTATTAGAAGTACCAGTATTTTTTTCTCAAAAAAAGCAAAACGTAAAAGTAGAAGTGCAGATTAGAACAATAGCTATGGATTTTTGGGCAAGCTTAGAACATAAATTATATTATAAAGAAACAGATGTTACATCAGAAGAAATTTCAGGAAGATTAAAAAAATGTGCTGATATTATTGCTGCAACGGATATAGAAATGCAGTCTATAAGAGATGTTGTAGAAGAATGGGAAAAGTTATCCCCAAAAAAAAACAAATCTGTGGAAAAAATTGTGGAAAGTGTGGACAAATAAGTGCAGATACAATAAACAAATTATTTTTTATTGATAAAAAAGATACCAATCAAACAAAAAATGATGCCAAAGAATTGTTGCTTTGTCATTTGTTCATGATAAATCAAAATACCAACCAACAAGAGTATGATACCTAAAATAATACTACAAATAAGAGAGCATATACTGATATTCCAACCAACATGATAGGCTTGTATATAACCAAATTCTAACCCTATAATGGCAATACCTAGTACAAAACTTGCCCAGTTAACTTGTTGAAGTGTTTGGAAAACGGATTTAAAATGAGTGCTGATAAGTAATAGTATAAATGTAATAGTAGCTGCCACTGCATATGTAATAAAAAGTGACGCAAATGGATTAGCATATGAAGATGTGGATTTAGAAGAAATATGATAAAAAGTATTTGAAAAAATAACTATGATAATAGGAAAAAAATATGTCAGCATAAAAAAGTCCCTTTCTTAAAGTATAGATTTTATCATATAGTAATCAAACTATATAATAGTAAATTTATTTGATTTATTTGTATAGATAAATTCATTTAATTAAAGCATTTTTTTTATATGTTGTCAATAACATTGTAAAATGATAGGAGAAAAATAATGAGAGAGATTTCAACAGAATTGATTACAAACACTATTGCAGAAATGTGTATTTGTGCAAATTGTAATTTGAATACAGATATTTATAATGCTTTAGAAGAAGCAAAACAAAAAGAACAATCCCTAATTGGAAAAGAAATACTTTACCAGTTAACAAAAAATGCAGATATTGCACAGGAATGTCAAGTACCTATTTGTCAAGATACAGGTATGGCAATTATATTTATGGAAATAGGACAAGATGTTCATATTGTAGGAGGATTGTTAGAAAATGCTGTGAACGAAGGAGTTAGAAAAGGGTATGAAAAAGGGTATTTGAGAAAATCCGTTGTACAAGACCCATTTTTAAGAATCAATACAAAGGATAATACACCCGCAATATTGTATACAAAAATAGTAGCAGGAGATAGAATAGACATTACAGTGGCACCAAAAGGATTTGGCAGTGAAAATATGAGTCGTGTTTATATGCTCAAACCTTCTGATGGTATAGAAGGAGCAAAAAAAGTAATATTAGAAACTGTAGAGCAAGCTGGACCAAATCCATGCCCTCCTATGATAGTAGGCGTAGGATGCGGTGGCAGTTTTGAATATAGTGCATATTTAGCAAAAAAAGCACTTCTTCGTCCTATTGGTAGTCATTCTGATAAAAAGCATATAAGGGAAATGGAGGAGGAACTTTTACAAAAAATGAACAATATGGGTATTGGTCCTCAAGGTTTAGGAGGTAATACAACAGTATTGGCTGTGAATATAGAAAGTTATGCAACTCATATTGCTGGCATGCCTGTTGCTATTAATATTAGCTGTCATGTAACAAGACATTGTCATGAAGTAATTTAATATATTTTTTTGAGAAATAATTTGAAAAAATTATATTTATATTTTTGCTAATATAGATGTTTGAATAATATAGTGAAAATTAGTTACAAGTAAGGAGAATAAAAATGAATATTTCAGTGCCGTTTACAATAGAACAAGCAAAACAATTAAAAGCAGGCGATGTTGTTACAATTGATGGTATAATATATACTGCAAGAGATGCTGCACATAAAAGAATGATTGAAGAATATGATAAAACAAGAAAATTTCCTTTTGATATAAAAAATCAAATTGTTTATTATGCAGGTCCAGCACCAGCAAAGCCATCACAAGTAATAGGCTCTGTAGGTCCAACTACATCTTATCGTATGGACGCTTATTCACCAGAATTATTGAAATTTGGATTAAGAGGTATGATTGGAAAAGGTATGAGAAACAAAGAGGTAATAGAAGCAATGAAACAATATGGGGGCGTATATTTTGGTGCTACAGGAGGGGCTGGAGCTTTATTAGCAAATCATGTTTTAAAATCAGATGTTATTGCATATGAAGATTTAGGAGCAGAAGCAATTAGAAAATTAGTTGTAAAAGATTTTCCTGTGATTGTAATTATAGATAGCTATGGAAATAATTTGTATGAAACAGAACCAATAAAATATAAAAGGTAATAACATAAAAAGGAGAAAAGAAAGGAATGAAACAAAAAATAAAACAATTCCAACGTTATGTAGAAAATAATTCTATATTTTATGTTGTTGTTACACTGCTTTCTATGGTATTTCCATGTATGATGATTGCGTTTTTTTATAAATACAATGACCTACCATTGCTAAACTTTTTTTGGACAGCATTTTATAGTATATTGGGGAATGTAGTACTGTTTCATAAAAAAACAATATGCAGGATTATACTAATTCTTATAAATATCATTCCTTTGCTTTTTTGGTATTATATTTTCCTTATGGGAGGATTAAGAGGTTTATTGTTAGGTTTATATTGTAGTATTGTACCATTTTTTATGTTTATTTTTGCTTTTTTCAATCAATAATATGTAAAAAAAGAAGTAATATGCAATTACATTACTTCTTTTTTATTTTATGATTTTCCTCATAAAAATAATTGTATTAACCATATTTTACAGTTAAATTGACATAAGAAATGTGTTCTCTCATAGCAGAATAAGCAGTTTGATAATCTCTATTTTTTACAGCTTCTAATATTTTGCCATGTAAATCTATTGTTACATCAATAACACGTGGATTTTTTGTTAAAGATTGACGCATAGCAACACGAATACAACGTTCAAAAGATTCCTTTGCTGCAATCATAGTACTAATAAGTAATTTATTATGTGTAGCATCAGAAATAAACATATGAAATTGTGCATCATAATCTACAAATAAATTAACATCATCTTTATATTTTATCATATGTTGATAACTTTCAGATATTTTTTGAATATCTTCTTCTGTAGCACGTTTTGCAGCGTAACTTGCTGTTTCAGCCTCCAACATAAAACGAAATTCTAATAAATCGCTTAAATCTGAATTTTCTACTGTAATACTAAAAGGGGCAATATTTACAATATTATCAATATTGTTTATAAAAGTACCCGCTTTAGAACGTTTAATAAAACCAAACACAGCTAAGGCAGTATAGGCTTCTCTTAATGTACTGCGTCCTATGCCTAATGCATTACTGACTACATTTTCATTTGGCAACATATATCCTTCTGGCAGTTTTCCAGAAAGAATTAATTCCTTAAATTTTTGAAAAAGAGTCTGAGAAATATTTTTTCCCAAATCTGATTTCAAGAAATCTACGTTTTCTAGTAATATGTCCTTCTCCATGTATCATCCCATCCTTCTGATTTGTAGATTTTCCAGTTGAAATCGGGGGCTTTGTTTATAAAAAACAAGTATTTGTATTGGAATTTTATATACATTGTACTATATATTCAATATTTTTGCAAATAGAAACATAGCATATTTTTTATATGACATTAATTTTATAAAAAATATAAAAAAAACTGTCTCTTTTTGAAATAAAGAAACAGTTTTTTTAAGCAATATTACTAAAAATTATTGTGTTACACTATTATTTACACTATCATCTACTTTATTTTCCATGTTTAATTTTAACTTTTTAGCACAGCTAAGTGTAAATATAGCCCAAAGTATTGTAAATATAATGCCACAAATATAAGCAATATTAATTGGTACATTGAAACCAATTTTTGCATTGATAATAAACGTAGATATAATAAAGGCATAAAACATACCTGGTATTAAACTGATAATATAGTTTTTATTTCTTGCATAAAGATAAACAGTTATCATAGCAAATGCAAATATTGCGATTGTTTGATTTGCAAATGCGAAATATCTCCATAAAATATTAAAACCGCTTGCACTTATTTTTGCAAATACAAGTATTGCTGCACATACTATAAATATAATACCAGATAATGTAACACGGTTTGATTTTTTGGATTGGTCATAATGTAAATACTCTGCAATCATTAATCTAAGAGAACGAAGTGCAGTATCCCCAGAAGTAATTGGTAATACAATAATGCCTATAATAGCAATGACACCACCAACAGAACCTAATAAATCTCTTGCAACCAATGTAATAACAGAAGCGGTACCTGCAATACTCATATCTGTTCCAGGTATTAATCCATTTTGTATTTTTGCATAAATACCCATAGAAGCTGCTGCCCAAATCATAGCAATAAAACCTTCTAATATCATCATATTATAAAAAGTCATTCTGCCTTCTCTTTCACTTGTTACAGAACGTGCAATCAATGTTGCTTGTGTTGCATGGAAACCAGATGTAATACCACAAGCTACTGTAACAAAAAATATTGGCAATATTGGAGAACCATCATGCAGAGAGAAGAAAGACAATGTTTCTGATGTTAATGCTGTCAATTCATAACCATGAATAAATAAACCAAAAAATACACCAACAGCAGAAAGTAAAAGTATAATTCCAAATATTGGATAAACTCTACCAATAATAGCATCAATAGGGAACAATGTTGCAATTAAATAGTAAATAAAAATAATAGCATAAACAATCCATACAATAGGATTTGTTACAACATTTTCTGTTCCAATTAAACCAACAATTAAATCACCAGGTGTATAAACAAATACCGCACCTACAAGAAGCATTAATAAACAAACAAAAATGTTATATACATTAAATGTTTTGTTGCCTAAATATTTGTGAATTAAAGCAGGCATTTGTTTTCCGTCTTCACGCAAACAAACCATACCACACATATAGTCATGAAGTGAACCAGAAAGTACACAACCAATTGGAATTAGTAAAAATGCGATAGGACCGAATAGTATGCCTTGTATAGGACCTAATATGGGACCTGTTCCCGCAATATTCAGCAATTCAATTAATGAATTTTTCCATTTGTTCATGGGAACAAAGTCTACACCATCATTCATTGTTATGGCAGGAGTTTCTCTGTCATCTGGTCCAAATACTTTATCACAGTATTTACCATAAAAGAATCCGCCTACAAAAAGTATAGCAAGACCGATTAAAAAAGTAATCATAAAAATACTCCTTTCTTTTTTTAGTGGGTACTTTTTGAAATTTTCCAGTAATCAGAACTTATTTATATATGTATAATATCATTTTTTTACTGAAAGAAAGTACTCCACAACCGTGCTAAAGTATAGTACTTGAAATATATTTTTTCAAGTTTAAATTTGCATAAAAATAATATTGTTTTTTTATGATATAACCATATGTAATATGTGAAATATATACCATATATAAAAATATTAGAATATTATATTTGGCAAAATAGTATTTTATTTTTACCAAATATAACACAATA